>Ga0335083_10000230_pt1 | contig 92447 bp, 79 predicted proteins | sample Lox_Sample_42_FD_206716 | JGI IMG/M metagenome (GOLD analysis project Ga0335083, IMG submission 206716) | Soil microbial communities from Loxahatchee National Wildlife Refuge, Florida, United States - Lox_Sample_4.2 | ecosystem: Environmental > Terrestrial > Soil > Wetlands | place: USA...
TGCCGCCTCAAGGACTTCCGACGGCTCGCTACCAGATACGACCGGCAGCCATACATCTTCATGGCCGCCGTCTTCCTGGTATCAATCGTCGCCTTTTGGCTATGATCTTATGAGTCCCGACCCTAGTCTCCCGGCGCAGGTGGGAGGGACGGTCATGTCGGGCAGGATTCCGGTCGGCGAGGTCATCGGCGAGTCGTTTTCGTTCGGGTTCGGCAGATATCTGCCGCTCCTCGGGGTGGCCTGGCTGCCGCTGGTGGTGATCGCGGCGCTGTGGTGGTTTGTCATGATGCCGATGATGCATTCGATGCTGGCGATGGTCGCCTACATGTCGCAGCATCGGGGTACCGCGGATTTCTCCGGCATGCCGATGCCCAACACCGGCGGGTTTCTCGGGGTCGAGATCCTGATCCTGTTCTGCATGATCTGGATGGGCATGGGCGCCACCAAGCTGGCGCTCGGGAAGAAGACGGGCTCGCCCTTCTTCTACCTGCCCGGCAAGGACGAGCTGAACGCGCTGGTCGTCTATATCGTGACCTATCTGATCCTGGTCGCGGGCGCCGTCGTCACGGAGATCGTGCTCCTCATCGCAGGCGCCATCGTCGGGGTGTCCGTGGGCCTGTCGGGCTGGCGCCCGGGCCCGGCGGCGGCGCCCTGGCTGGGCCTGGCCGCCGCCGTCGTCGTCCTGGCGCTGATCGTGGCCTATGTCTACGCGATCATCCGGCTGATGTTCCTGATCCGGCCGATCACGGCCATGACCGGCAAGATCGACATCATGGGGAGCTGGCGGACGATGAAGGGCAACGTCTTGCGCGCCTTCATCGTCGCCCTGGTGATGGCGCTGCCGCTGATCGTGCTCGAGATCGTCGCGTGCAGCGCGATGTTCGGATCGGTCCTCGCGCAGGTGCTGCCGAATCTCAAGTCCCAGTCGCCGGAGGCGATCGGCCAGATGTTCCTGGCCGTCTGGATGCGCGACATGCCGTTCATCGCGGCCGGGACGCTGCTGCTCACGCCGATCGCGCTGGGCTTCATCGCCGGGCCCGCCGCCTTCGCCTACCGCGCGCTGGTTCCGCCCAAAACGGATGCCGCGCCGCCGGCCTGACGCAAGCGGTTCACGGAGCGCGAGCCTCCTGCGTCCTTGGGTGAGGCCCAGAACGCGGGAGCACAGTGCATGTCCGGATCCGGCAGCAGCAGCCAGGTGACGCAGAACTACCAGGCCTTCGTCCAGCAGCTTCCGGAGCTGCTGAAGACGAATCCCGGCCAGTACGCGCTGATGAACAACGGCCAGATCGTCCGCTTCTTCCAGTCCATGTCGGACGCGGTGCAGGAAGGTTTCGCGAAATACGGCGCGGGCAATTTTTCGGTCCAGCAGGTGACGGACGCGCCGATCCTGCAGACGCAGAGGGCGTGACATGGGCTGCAAATCCATCCCGATCGTCCAGAACGCCGCGATCACGCAATTCTCGGTCGCGCCGTCGGCCACGCTGCTGCAGCAGGCGCAGCAGATGGGCATCCAGGTGCAGGCGCCTCCGCCGGTGCAGGTCAACGCCCTCGTCGACACGGGCTGCTCGCTCACCGCGGTGTCGGGCCAGGCCGCGCAGCAGGCGGGCCTGCTCGTGATCGGCCAGGGCGTGGTGCAGACGGCGAACGGCCAGGTCGTGAACAACCTCTATTTCGGCGACATCAAGATCGCCTACGTGCAGAACAACATCCCGTACACCGCCACGTTCCACAACCGGACCATCGCCCAGTACCTGGGCGCCGGTCCCGTCAACGACGCGCTTCTCGGGATGGACCTGCTGAACGACGGCGTTCTGGTCGTCGACGGCACCCAGAACATGATGACCTTCTGCTGGTAGCCGGAAATACCCCGCCCCGGGACGTTGAAACCCCCGCAACGGTTTTCCCGTTGCGGGGGTTTCGCTTGACGGACACCGGGCTCGCGTGGAGGGGCTTGCCGCGAACCCGGCGCCTCAAGGCCGGTCAGAGCCTCACGGAAAATCCGATGAAGGCCCCGGTATAGGGATCGACGCGGCAATACTCGAGCCGCCCGTAGGCGCCGTAGCAGCGCGCCACGTAATAGCCGTCGTAGAGATAGGGGGTGCCGACATAGTGGATGTGGCGGGCGCGGAAGACGTCGTACACGCGGTCGCGCGCGATGTAGTTGCGGTGCCATCCGCCATGCCAGGCGCCGCGGTCGTGGTGGTCGTAGTCATGGTGGTCGTAGTCATGGTGGTCGTAGTCGTGGTGGTCGTAGTCGTGGTGGTCGCCATGATGATCGCGGTCGTGGTGGTAGTCGCTGGCGGCGGCGGCGCCCGTGCTCAGTGCCAGCGCGGCTCCGGCGGCGATCAGGATGTTTTTTGTCCTTGTCATCGTTCTCTCCATGTCGCCCCAGTTTTGGTCGCCCCAGTTTTGTTAACGCCGCGAACAGGCATTGGAGCCGCCCGCGATGTGGCGCTAATCTGGTGCTTCTGCCCTGAATGGGTTCTGAGGTCCGCGTTCATCCGCGGTTCATGCGAAAAACGATAGAAATCATCATGTTCCGCCGCGTTTTCCTTGCCAGCCTCGCCGTCCTGGCGCTGGGCTTTCCTCCGGCCGCGGCGCAACGGGCGCCGCGCGGCGACAATGGCGTGGGCCCGCTCGAGCGCATGCTGCCGCAGATCCGCCGCGACTATCCGGGCACCTTCTCCGACGCAGAGGGCCCGTTTCCGGACGCCTATGGCGATCCGCACTACCACATCAAATGGCTCACGCCCGACGGCCGCGTGATCTGGCTGGACACCAACGCCCGCACCGGCCGCGTGGTCGGCGTCAACGGCAGCGCCTGGCGCCGGCAGCAATATCGCGGGCCCGGCGACGAGGGCCGCTACAACGGCCCGCCGCCCAACTGGAATCACGGCGGCAATTTCGACGGCGGACGATGGAATGGCGGTCCGCCGGGCGGCGTTTGGCGCGGCCAGCCGGGCGGACGCTGGAACGGCAATCCCAATGGTGGGCCCAATGGTGGGCCCAATGGTGGGCCCAATGGCGGGCCCAACGGCGGCCACTGGGGCGGCAACGGACAATGGGGCAGTGGCGGCCATGGCGGCCACCACGGCCACTGAAGCGGAGCGCGAGGCGCATGCGCGTACTTCTCGTCGAGGACGACCAGGATCTGCAGCGGCTCCTGAAGAAGTCGCTGACCGATGCCGGCTACGTGGTCGACGCCGCCAGCGACGGCGAGGAGGGCCACTTCCTGGGCGACACCGAGCCCTACGACGTGGTGATCCTCGATCTCGGCCTGCCCAAGATGGACGGCGTGCGCGTGCTCGAGACCTGGCGCAAGTCCGGCCGCACCATGCCGGTGCTCATCCTCACCGCGCGCGACCGCTGGAGCGACAAGGTGGCCGGCTTCGACGCGGGCGCCGACGACTATCTCGCCAAGCCGTTCTACACCGAGGAGCTGCTCGCCCGCGTGCGCGCGCTTCTGCGGCGCGCGGCGGGGCTGGCGACGGCGGAGATCGAGGTGGGACCCTTGCGCATCGACACCCGCGCCAGCCGCGTGACGCTGGACGGCAACCCCGTCAAGCTCACCTCGCTGGAATACCGGCTGCTCGCCTATCTCGCCCACCACAAGGGCCGGGTGGTGTCGCGCACCGAGCTGGTGGAGCATCTCTACGACCAGGATTTCGACCGCGACTCCAACACCATCGAGGTCTTCGTGGGCCGCCTGCGCAAGAAGCTCGACGCCAATCTGATCCAGACCGTGCGCGGCCTCGGCTATTGCCTGCAGGCGCCCGGCGAAGCCGCGCATGAAGCTACGACCTGATTTCCTGCCGAGGCTCGATTCGCTGCAGGCGCGGCTCATCGCCGCCGCTGCGGTGTGGACGCTCGTCGGCCTCATCGTGGGCGGGTTCCTGCTCTCCGGCGTGTTCCGCGCCTCGGTCGAGGAGAATTTCGACGCGCGCCTGAAGTTCGACCTCGACGGCATGATCGCCGCCGCCGAGCCCGATCCTTCCGGCAACGTCTCGCTGGAGGGCCGCTTCGCCGATCCGCGCTTCGAGCGCGTGTTCTCCGGCTGGTATTGGCGCATCACGCCGCTGGACAAGGCGGGGCCCGACCTTTCCGGCGCGCAGCGCTCGCGCTCGCTGTTCGACAGCGACATCCGCGTTCTCGATTCCCACCCCATCACGGGCGGGCTCATCCAGGGCACGGGGCTGGGGCCGGAGAACGTGCCGCTGCGCTTCGTGGGGCAGCGCATCTCGTTTCCGGTGACGGCCACGCCCGACCCGTCGGACAGCCGGGCCTACGAATTCCTGGTGGCGGGCGACGCCACGCAGGTGGAGAAGGAGGTCGACCGCTTCAACGGCACGCTGATCTGGTCCTTCGCGCTGCTCGGCCTCGGGCTCCTGGCCGGCGTGTTCGTGCAGGTGCGCGTGGGGCTGCAGCCGCTGCGCCGGGTGCGCGAGGCGCTGGCGCGCATCCGCGACGGCAAGGCGCGCCGGCTCGACGGAAAATTCCCCGCCGAGATCGCCCCGCTCGCGGGCGAGCTCAACAGCCTGATCGAGCATTCCGCCGAGGTCGTGGGCCGCGCCCGCACGCATGTGTCCAACCTCGCGCATTTCCTGAAGACGCCGCTCACCGTGCTGTCGAGCGAGGCGGCCGCCCATCCCGGGCCGCTGGCGGACGCGGTGATGCGCCAGGTGATGAGCATGCGCCGCCAGGTGGATCACTATCTCGCCCGCGCCCGCGCGGCCGGCGCCGTCGACGTGCTGGGCAACCGCACGCCGGTCAAGCCGGTGCTGGACGATCTCGCCCGTGTGCTCACGCGCATCCATTCCGAGCGCGACATCGCCATAACGGTGGATTGCCCCTCAGCGCTCGCCTTCCGCGGCGAACGGCAGGACCTGGAGGAGATGGCCGGCAATCTGATCGACAACGCCTGCAAATGGGCGCGCGCGAAAGTGTCGGTGCGCGCGGCGCAGACGGGCGCCCGCTTCACGCTCAGCGTCGGCGACGACGGCGAAGGCCTCGACGAGGACCAGCGCCACATGGTGGGCGAGCGCGGCGAACGGCTGGACGAAAGCGTCCCCGGCACCGGCCTCGGCCTCGCCATCGTCCGCGACATCGCCAAGCTCTACGGTGGCGAGTTCACGCTGGGCGAGAGCAGCCTCGGCGGGCTCGAGGCGAAGGTCACCCTGCCGGCGATCGCGTAACGCAGAGGAGTGGGAGAACAGTCAGACCTTAACCCGCCCCGGATGGGCGGGTCGAAAAACGCGCGCGCGTTTTTCGGGGCGGGGGAGTGGTGCAGTGCCTTCGCCACCGCGCCCCCCGCCCGAAAAACTCGTCGCTTCGCTCGAATTTTTCGACCTCCCCAAAAGGGGGAGGTTGAAGGAAGGCCGAACCTTGCAGTCCCAGTGGACGGTGTCCTCAATCCGGCCCGTGGTAGTCGTTCACGCCCTTCCACAGGGCGTAGCAGGCCAGCCGAACGGTCTTGGGGATCTTGACGGGCTCGCCGTCACGTTCGCCTTTTTCGTAGTATTGGACCACCCGGCGCTTGAGCCCGAGGGCATGGGCCGCCTCCTTCTGGGAGAGTTTCAGCCCCTTCCGCCAGCGTCTGAATTCGCTCGGTTTCAAGCAAAGCCTCGATTTTCGTCCGGGCCCGGACCATAGAGCCTGTTGGTGAAATCGCAAACGCGGCAGGCAAGAACACGTTAACGATGACATATTAATGTGGGCCCTCTGGCGGTAGAGGGCCTGGCGGACGGGACGGACGGATGATCGCTGCGGAAAAAGCGCAGGCATTGCAGGAGTTTCTGGCCAGCCTGCCGGAGACGTTGGCCGCCCGCCTGGCCAAGGCGGTCGAGGTCGATCGGCTGGCCGGCGGAACCCGGCTGCCGCACGACCTGATCCTGGCCGGGCTCAGGCCCGTGCTGCGGCGCGTGCCCATGCCCGAGCGAACGGCCACCCCGCTGCGGCTGTTCACCCAGCCTTTCGAGGACCTGCTGACCTCGGAGCCGCGGAAGGACAAGCAGAAAGGCGCCATCAGCCGCGACTCGATCCAGCCGGTGTGGAACTGGCTGTCGCAGAAGCTCGCGCCGCAGGAGCTGGCGCGTTACGCGCTGGCCGTGAAGACCGCCGTGCTCGGCTACCATGCCGAGGAGGCCAGCGCCCAGGCGCGCGAATTCTGGAGGACGGCGTCGGACGCGCTCAGGGGGGCGCTCGACACCGACGCCAGGAAGAAGGCCGCGCGCGGCGTGCTGGGCGGCGACGCCTTCGTGCAGGACGCCGCGGAGATCGCGCTCCTGCTGTCCGCCGCGAGCGAGCTTTGCGAAGTGCAGGCGCTGCTGCCCAAGCCGTGGCCCGCGCTGGCCGACGAGCAGCTCTGGAAGCTGCGCGAGATCTACGACCGGCTGATCGCGGGCAATCCCGACGCCGCGGCCTATGTCGCGGTGCTGGCGATGAACCGGCTGGAGAAGCCGTGGGAGGCGCTGAAGCTTCCCATGCTCATCACCCGCAAATCGGGCGACACGCTCATCAGCTCGACCGACATGGGGCTGGTGGGCGAGCTGATCTTCGGCGCCATCGAGCGCCACGCGGCAGCCATCCGCGCCTCCAAGCCGCAACTCGCTTTCGATGCCGATGAGCTGGTGATGCACCTGACGGAATTCGCCACCCTCTCCGGCGGCATCGTCAAGGAGATGGAGATCCGCCGCGACGGCAAATGGGGCCAGCGGCTGCTCAAGGACCGCGCCGCCATCGCCGAGGTCATGGAAGGCTTCATGGCGCGCGCGCCGCGCGAAGTGCTTGCCGCGCTGCCCACCCACAAGACGGGCTCCTATGCCGGCGGCCCGCGCGCGCCGGACATCTCGCGCGCGCCCGATCCGGAGAAGACGCTGAGGGCGCTGACTTACGCCAGGCTGGTCGTGGGCTGCCGCTCCGTCGCGTCGTCGGCCTCCATCGCCGCGTCGTGGAAGGACGCGACGGACGAGATCTCCGTCGCGCTGAAAAGCTACGGCGACGACATCGTGCGCGAGTTGCGCGCGGCGGAAGGCGACAGGAAGAGCTTCGCCGAGCAGTATTTCTCGGTCGCCGTGGAGCTGGTCGCCATCGTCTTCAGCGCGGAGGAAGCCGAATTCCTGCGCCGCCGCGGCCGCGCCGCGCTGGGCCAGTCCCCGGCGGTCGCGGCGGCTTAAATCCTCCTCCCCGCATGAGCGGAGGAGGAAATCCTAAACTGCACCGCTCTCCTTCAGCGCCGCGATTTCGCTTGGGGTGTAGCCCAGCTCCGCCAGCACCTCTTGCGTATGCTCGCCCAGCGTTGGCGGGCGGCGGCGGATTTCGCCGGGGGTGGCATGCAGCCTGACCGGCGTGGCGGCGACGGGCGCGGTGCCGAGGCCGGGGAAATCGACATCGACGAAGAAGCCGCCCGCCTTCACGTGCGGATCGTCCAGCGTCTCGCGCATGCGATAGACGGGGCCGGCCGGCACGCGGGCCTTCTCGAACGCGGCCACGGCTTCCGCGCGCGTGCGCCCGGCGCACCATTGCCGCAGCCGCGCGCTGATGATCTCGCCGTGATCGCCGCGCGCCTTGTCGGAGGAAAAGCGCGGGTCGGCGATCCACTCTTCGGCGCCGATGAGCCGGCAGACGCGGCGGAACAGCGGATCGCCGTTGACGGCGACGGTGATCCATCCGTCCGCGGTGCGATAGATGTCGGACGGGCCCGAGGTCTGGCTGCGGTTCAGCGTCGGCACGCGGCCGGGCCCGAGCACCGACTCCTCGATCAGCATGGTGCTGAAGTAGGTGAGCGCGGTGCGCAGCAGCGCGCCTTCCACCAATTGCCCGCGTCCGCTCTCGTCGCGGGCGCGCAGCGCGGCGAGGATGCCCATGGCGGTGAGCGAGGCGGTGCCGAAATCGACCCAGGGCGCGGCGGCGCGCACCGGCTGGTCCTCGGTGCCGGAGAACCACGCCATGCCCGACATCGCCTGCGCGATGCCGTCGAAGCCGACGCGGTTCGCGTACGGTCCTTCGAGCCCGAAGGCGGAGACCACCGCCAGGATCGCGCGCGGGTTGATGGCGGAGACGCTCGCCCAGTCGAGCCCCATGGCCGCGAGCGTCTCGCCGGGCAGGTTGGCGATGACCACGTCGCTTTGCGCCACCAGCCGGCGCACGACCTCGCGGCCTTTCCCGCTCATGGGATCGAGGGTGAGCGAGCGCTTGCCGCGGTTCATCTGCAGGAACATCGCGCCCTCGCGCGGCGCGCCGGACCGGTCTTCGCCCAGCGGGATGAGCGTGCGGTCCTCGCGGCCTTCGCGCTTCTCCACGCGGATCACGTCGGCGCCGAAATCGGCCAGCAGCGCGGCGCAATAGGGGCCGGCGATGTAGCGGCCGAAATCGGCGACCTTGATTCCGGAAAGCGGTGCCGTCATGGCGAATTCCTCTCTTGCGCGCATGCGGCGCGCCGGGCGAGACTATAGCGGGGGAACGGAGCTTTGCATGACCGCCCGCGAGGCTTTCGCGGCCCTCAACCGGTTCGCGGACGTGGCCCCCCTCAAGGCGCCGCAGTTCGACGGCGCCGACCCCATCCTGCGCACGCCGTTCCGCGCCGCATCGGCCGCCGCCGCGGCGCTGGGCTTCGGCGCCGCCGCGGCCAACGAGATCTGGCGCCTGCGCGGGGGCGAGCAGCAGGCCATCGGGATCGATCTTCGCGCCGCCGCCGCCTCGCTGGTGTCGTTCACGCTGCTCAGGCTGAACGGCGCCGCGGTGCCGCGGCCCTCCGAGAACAAGCCCACCGTCGCGCTTTATCGCACGATGGACGGGCGCTGGATCCACCTGCAGGGCGGCTTCCCGCATCTGGAGCGGCGCACGCTCGACCTCCTGAACGCCGCCAACACGCACGAGGCCGTGGCCGCCTCGGTGGCGAAGTGGAATGCGCAGGCGCTGGAGGATTCGCTCGCCTTCATGGGCCAGTGCGGCGCCATGGTGCGCACCGAGGAGGAATGGAAAGCCAGCCGCCAGGGCCGCGCGCTCCTCGACGTGCCGCCGATCCTGCTCAAGCGCATCGGCGACGCGCCGCCGCTGCGCCTGCCGCAGAGCGAGGCGCCGCTCGCGGGCGTGCGCATGCTCGACCTGACGCGCGTGCTGGCGGGGCCGGCGGCGGGCCGCACGCTCGCCTCCTACGGCGCGGACGTGCTTGGCGTGCGCGCGCCATGGCTTCCGACGATCGACCTGTTCGATCTCGACACGGGCGCGGGCAAGCGCTCGACCTGTCTCGACCTCTCCAGGCCGGGCGACGCGGAGACGATGCGCAGGCTGGTCCGCCAATGCCACGTGTTCGCGGATTCCTATCGGCCCGGCGCGCTTTCCGGCCTCGGCTTCACGCCCGCCGCGCTGGCCCACGCCGCGCCGGGCATCGTGTACGTCTCGATCTCCTGCTACGGCGCGCGCGGGCCGTGGGCGGAGCGGCGCGGCTGGGAGCAGATGGCGCAGGCCGCCACGGGGCTCGCGGTGGAGCAGGGCGCCTGCGCCGCGGCGCGCGAGGGCAAGCGCCGCGAAACCGTGCCCCAGCTCGTGCCCGCGGCAATGTGCGATTACGTCACCGGTTATCTCGCGGCCGCCGGCGCGGCGGCGGCGCTGCTCAAGCGCATCCGCGAGGGCGGCAGCTGGCTCGTCGAAGTCTCGCTCTGCGCCACCGCCATGTGGATCCAGTCGCTGGGCAGGATCGCCGTCGCCGAGGTGCCCGATGCCTGGCAGCCGCGGGCGGGACTCGACGAATATTTCCTGTCGTGCGAAACCGGGCGCGGCCGGCTCGATTACCTGGGGCCGGTCGTCCGCATGGAGAAGACGCCTCCGGCCTGGCGCAACCCGCCGCCCGAGGTGGGGCAGGATGGGCCGGCCTGGCTCGCACGGGGGGTGAATGCCGCCGAGAAGCAATCCGCTGAAGCTTAATCCGCTTCAGCTGCGCACGTTGACCCTGCTGCAGGCCATCGCGCGCCTGCCCGATGCCGCCAGCGCCGGCCCCGGCCCGGGCGAAGTCACCATCGAGCAGTTTCCCGCCGCGCATGGCGATCACTTCCATCTCGGCGATGCCGTGGTGTCCGGCAAGGATGCGACGGGCCTCTACAACGAGAACGTCTGGCACGCGCTGGAGCGGAAGGGCCTCGCGCGCGCCGACTGGCCCCGCGCCATCGTGCTCAACGCCGAAGGCCTGGGCTACGACACCGGTCCTGCGGGCGAGATCCTGCACAAGGCGGGACACTGACGCTTCCCGCCCCGCTCGCGCGGGGAAGCACGCTCACTTCTCCTTCTTGAAGATCGCCAGCGGCTTGACGAACAGGGCGCGGCCGGCGGGGGTCTGCATGAAGGCGTCGAGATCGGCGGCGGGCGCGGTGATGGTGACATCGCCGTCGCTGCCGGGCTCGACGGTGCCCGCGATCCTGCCGGCGCGGACGGCGGCCGCGGCCTTGTTCTCGTCCATGAGATAGATCACCAGCGCGCCGTCCCCGTTCACGCGGTAGAGCAGCGGGAACATCTTCTGCGCCTCGGCATCGCTGACGGGCTTGCCGTCGGTGCTGACCTCGCGCGCGTTCATGTAGCTGTACGGCCCCAGCGTCGCCGTCTGGATGCTGTAGGTCGCCCAACCTTCGTCCTTGCCGCCGGGCGAGACCAGGAGCGCGGTGATGCTGCCGTCGTCATGGGCAAAGAAGCCGGCATAGACGGTCTGGCCCGGCGTTTCGCCGTGGCCCTTCCACATGCCGCCCGACAGCGCGGGGTCGGGCCTGAGCCCCACCGTGGTTCCAACCGGGGTGGTCGTGGCGACCGGCAGGCAGGCGGCCGCGGCCAGGAGAACGCAGGCCAGCGCGGCGAGACGAACGATCTTCATGGCATTTCCCTTCGGCGGCGGCGGCATCCTGCCACAAAGCCGGGTGGCTGTGGACGGCGTGCCGCATTGCTTTGGCCCGGGCCCGCGCGGTCTCTATAGTCTCTCAACGACCCGCCAGGCGTGCAGCCAGCCCTGCCGCGGAACCGGACAAGGCGATGAACCCCCGCAAGCGCCGCCGACTTTATTTCGCCATCGCGCTCGTCGTGGCCGCGGCGGGCGGAGCCGCGCTGGTGGTCGCCGCGCTGCGGGACAACGTGCTCTATTTCTACAGCCCGACCGAAGTGGCCCAAAAACACGTCGGCGAAGGCGTGCCGTTCCGCATCGGCGGGCTGGTGGAGAACAGGAGCGTGCGCCACGGGCCCGGCGCCATGGTGCATTTCACGGTGACGGACGGGCGCGCCAGCGTGCCGGTGGAATTCGAAGGCGTGCTGCCCAGCCTGTTCCGCGAAGGGCAGGGCGTGGTGGCGATGGGCGCGCTCGACGGCCGCGGCGAATTCGTCGCGACCGAGGTGCTGGCCAAGCACGACGAACGCTACATGCCGCCCGAGGTGGTGCAGGCGCTGAAGAAATCCGGCCGCTGGAAGGAAGGCGAGAAGTGACGGGCGAGATCGGGCAGCTGGCGCTGTCGCTCGCGCTGGCGCTGTCGGCGGTGATGGCGGGCGCCGGGCTGGCGGGCGCCGAGCCCGGTGCCGTGCGCGCGCGCGCGATCGCCAATGGCGCGACGATGGGCTTCCTCGTCTTCGTGGCGCTCGCCTTCGGAGTCCTGACCTACGCCTACATCGTCTCCGATTTCAGCATCGTGGTGGTGGCGCAGAATTCGCACACGCTGAAGCCGCTGATCTACAAGATCACGGGCGTGTGGGGAAACCACGAAGGCTCGATGCTCCTGTGGGTTCTGGTGCTTGCCATCTACGCGGCGGCGATGGCGGCGGCGGGGCGCGGCGGCGCGCGGCTGACCTCGGCGGCGCTGGGCGTGCAGGGGCTGCTCGCCTTCGCCTTCGTGCTCTTCATCCTGTTCACCTCCAATCCGTTCTTGCGGCTCGATCCGCCGCCCTTCGAGGGCAATGGGTTCAACCCGCTGCTTCAGGATCCCGGCCTCGCGATGCATCCGCCGATGCTCTACGCCGGCTATGTCGGCCTGTCCGCGACGTTCGCCTATGCCGCGGCGGGGCTGATCACCAACCAGGCCGATGCGGGCTGGGCGCGCGCGGCCAGGCCCTTCATGCTCGCGGCCTGGATCGCGCTCACCGCCGGCATCACGCTGGGGTCGTGGTGGGCGTATTACGATCTCGGCTGGGGCGGGTTCTGGTTCTGGGATCCGGTCGAGAACGCGGCCCTGATGCCGTGGCTGGTGGCCACCGCGCTGCTCCACTCCGCGCTCGCCACGGAGCGCACCGGCGCCTTCCGGGTGTGGACGCTGCTCCTCTCCATCGCGGCGTTCTCCTTCAGCCTGATCGGCACGTTCCTCGTGCGCTCGGGCGTGCTGAGCTCGGTGCATTCCTTCGCCAACGATCCGACCCGCGGCGCCTACATCCTGGTCATGATCGGGATCGCCATAACCGGCGCGCTGGCGCTGTTTGCCTGGCGCGCCCCCGCGCTCGAGGGCGGTGCGAAGTTCGAGTTCGTCAGCCGCGAAACGACGCTGCTTATCAACAACGTGCTCCTCGTCTATGCGGTCGCGGTCGTCTTCGTGGGCACGCTCTATCCGCTGTTCCTCGATGCGGTGTCGGGCACGAAGATTTCCGTGGGCGCGCCCTATTTCGCGCGCCTGTTCGCGCCGGCCGCTGTGGCCTTGATCCTGATCGTCCCCTTCGGCCCGCGTCTTCCGTGGCAGGAGGGAAGCCTGAAAGCCGCCGCGCGCGCGCTGCTGCCGGCGCTGGGCGGCGCGCTGCTGGCCGGCGCCCTGGTGCTGGCCTTCGCGGCGCCGCGCTCGCTCGTCGTGGCCGGATCGTTCGCGCTGGGCGTGTGGACCGTCGGCGCGAGCGCGGTCGACTTCGTCCATCGCCGGCGCGCGCGCGCGCTCAGTGCGGCGGCGCTGGCGTCGATGCTGGCCCATGCCGGGCTCGGCGTCACGCTGTTCGGCATCGCGGGCGTGACGGCCTGGCGCGTGGAGGCGCTGGACGTGCTGGCGCCGGGGCAGGAACTGGCCCTCGGGCCCTACATGCTGCGCTTCGATGGGGTGCGGCTGGCGAACGGCCCGAACTTCCAGGCGGAGCGCGCCACGGTGACGGCGCTGCGCGGCGGCAAGGCCGTGACCACGCTTTATCCCGAGCAGCGCTTCTATCCGGTCGAGCGACAGGCGATCTCCGACACCGCCATTCGCACCACCGGCTATTCCGATCTCTACGTCGCGCTGGGCGACGACCGCGGCGGCGGCCGCTTCGTCCTGCGCGCCTACTACAATCCGCTGGCGCCGTTCATCTGGTTCGGCGGCGCGATCATGGCGCTGGGCGGATTTGCGAGCCTCTGGAGCCGGGTGAGGTTCCGCGCGCCGCGCCGCGTGGGCGAGATGGCGCCGGCCGAATGATCCGCGCGCTCGCACTCGCCGCGCTGCTGGCCGCGGGCGCGCTGCCCGGCACGGGTCCGGAGAAACTCTCCGATCCCGCGCAGGAAGCGCGCGCCGTCGCGCTGCAGAAGGAGTTCCGTTGCCTGGTCTGCCAGGGTGAATCCCTGGATGAATCCAATGCAACCCTGGCCGGGGATCTTCGCCGCTTGATCCGCGCGCGTATTGAAGCCGGCGACAGCAATGAACAGATTGAACACTATCTGGTTTCGCGCTATGGCGAATTCATCCTGATGAAGCCGCCGCTCGAGCCGGATACCTACGCGCTGTGGTACGGGCCGCTTCTGGTGTTCCTGATCGGCGCGGGCGTCGCGGGAACCGTGATCTGGCGGGCGCGCGGCAAGACATCGGAGTAGGCAATCACGTCTGCGCGAGGACGCCGCCTTGAGCGGGCCACATTTACGACGTTTAATGCTACGGACAGAAACGAGTAAGTTTGGCACGCTACGGCTACTCCCGGAAACAAACGCAATTGGGGGTGTTGGAGGATAAGAATGGCAATGGAATCAAAACAGAAGAAGCGTCGTGAAGACGTCCGAACCGGGCTCCTGGCGGCCCTGTCCGCGGGCGTGATTTTCGCGGTCGGCGCGCTCGCCGCCCCGGCCCAGACCCCTCACCCGGCCACCCGGGCCCAGGCCGCCCAACCCCGCGTGGTGGAGGCGGCGACCCAGGTGGCGCGCGCCGAGCCGCCGCGCCCCATGGCGTCCGCTGCCGCGCCGCGCATGCTCGAGAACGGCGCCCCCTTCAGCTTCGCCGACCTCGTCGAGCGGGTGAGCCCCTCCGTCGTCACCGTGACGGTGGAGGAGGAGATCCAGCCGACGCAGGACCTGATCCCGGACAACATCCCCGAGCCGTTCCGCAACTTCTTCAACCAGTTCGGCAACGGCCAGCCGCAGCGCCCGCGCAAGGCGGTGGCGATGGGCTCGGGCTTCATCGTCGACAGGAGCGGCCTGATCGTCACCAACAACCACGTCATCGACAAGGCCAAGAAGATCACCGTGAAGATGACCGACGGGCGCGAGTTCGATGCCCGTCTCGTCGGCACCGATCCCGCCACCGACATCGCGGTGCTCAAGGTCAGGAGCGACAAGCCGCTGCCGGCGGTGGAGTTCGTCGACGATCATCAGGTGCGCGTCGGCGACTGGGTGATCGCGGTCGGCAATCCCTTCGGCCTCTCCAACACCGTCACCGCGGGCATCGTCTCCTCGATCGGGCGCGACGTCGGCAACGGCCCCTACACCGACTTCATCCAGGTGGACGCGCCGATCAACCGCGGCAATTCGGGCGGCCCGACCTTCAATCTCCAGGGCAAGGTCATCGGCATGAACTCGATGATCTTCTCGCCGTCGGGCGGCAGCGTCGGCATCGGCTTCGCGATCCCGTCGTCGACCATCCGCTCGGTGATCTCCCAGCTCGAGGCCCATGGCCACGTCACGCGCGGCTATCTCGGCGTGCAGATCCAGAGCGTGACGCCGGACATCGCCGCCAGCGTCGGCCGCAAGGACAACAAGGGCGCCATCGTGGCCAGCATCGTGCCGGGCGGCCCGGCGGCGCGCGCCGGCGTCCAGCAGGGTGACATCGTGCTGGCGCTCAACGGCAAGTCGATCGAGGATTCCCGCGACCTGACGCGCCGCGTCGCCGACCTGCCGGCCGGCTCCACGGCCACCTTCACCATCGATCGCTCGGGTCAGCCCAAGACGATCACGGTCAAGATCGGCGTGCGCAAGGACGAGCAGCAGGCGGACAACGACAACAATCCGCATGCCCAGGCGAACGCCGGCGGCAGCACGGGCGAGGCGATGGGCCTCGGCCTGGCCGCGATCACGCCCAGCCTGCGCGAGCAGTTCAATCTCGAGAACGGCGTCAACGGCGTGGTCATCACCCGCGTCGATCCCGACAGCGACGCCGCGGACAAGGGCCTCGAGGCGGGCGACGTGGTGCTCTCGGTGGCCAACCGCCCGGTCCACACCCCGGCGGACATCAAGAGCCGCATCGCCGACGCCCACGCGGCGGGCCGCGACACGGTTCTGGTCCTCGTTCTTGGCAATGGCGGCCAGAGATACCTGGCGCTGAAGATCACGTAAGCGGCGTCCGCGGGCGGGGGGCCGCGCGCGTGCGCCGTATCGAGAGAGTTGGAGCGCGGTCCCGCCGGGGCCGCGCTTTTTGGACCGGGCGGCGCGGACGAAAGTCCGCGGCGTCCGGCCCCCGCGCCGGCGGCGGCCCCATCCCCCCCGTTGCCGCCGGCGCGGACCCTATTCAACCGGTCCGCACGCTGTGGTGCGCGACCCACGGAGGAGCCGGGCATGCGAATCCTCGTCGTCGAAGACGATCTTGAGGCCCAACGCTATCTCGTGAACGGCCTGCGCGAGGCCGGCCACGTGGTGGACGACGCCGGCGACGGCGAAGTGGGGCTGACGCTCGCGCTGTCGCGCCCTTACGATTCCATGATCATCGACCGGATGCTCCCCAAGGTGGACGGCCTCAAGCTGGTCGAGGACATCCGCGAGCACGGCAACACGACGCCGGTGCTGTTCCTCTCCGCGCTGACGGAGGTCGACGACCGCGTGAAGGGCCTCAAGGCGGGCGGCGACGACTATCTCACCAAGCCCTACGCCTTCGTGGAGCTGCTGGCGCGGCTGGACGCGCTGATGCGCCGGCGCCATCCCGCCGCGGTGAAGACGAGGCTGCAGGTCGGCGACCTGGAGCTCGACCTTCTCACCCGCACCGCCAAGCGCGCCGAGGTGTCGATCGACCTGCAGCCGCGGGAATTCCGCCTTCTGGAATATCTCATGCGCCATGCCGGACAGGTGGTGACCCGCACGATGCTGCTCGAAAGCGTCTGGGAATATCATTTCGATCCGCAGACCAACGTGATCGACGTGCACATCTCCCGGCTCCGGGCGAAGATCGACAAGGGCTTCGAGGCTCCGTTGCTGCACACCGTGCGCGGCGCCGGCTACATGATCCGTGCGCGCGCCTAGGACCCTTCGGACACTCGCGTTCCGCATCGTCCTCATCTACGTCGTGATCTTCGCGGCGTCGGCGGCCGCCCTCGTCGCGTTCTCGTACTGGAATACCCGCCGCGCGCTGGACGCGGAGACCGACCAGACCATCGAGGCGGAGATCGTCGGGCTGGACGAGCAGTACCAGCGCTCCGGCATCGCCGGCCTCTCCGACGTCATCATGAGCCGCTCGGTGCGCGGCGGCTTCGGGCTCTACCTGCTCACCGATCCGCTCAAGCGCCCGCTGGCCGGCAATCTCGACGCTTGGCCGCAGATGCGCGCGCGGGGCGGCAACCTGGTCGAGTTCAACTACGTGCGCCGCGTCGGCAACGGCAGCGAGGAACACCGCGCGCGCGGGCGCGTCTTCGTGCTGGCGGACGGCTTTCAGCTCCTCGTCGCCCGCGACGTGGACGAGCGCTACAAGACCCAGCACCTGTTCACCACCACGCTGCCCTGGACGGTGGCGATGATGCTGGCGCTGGGCCTGACGGGCGGCTGGCTGCTCAGCCGCAACCTGCTCAGGCGGCTGGATTCCATCAACCGCACCAGCCGCGAGATCATGGGCGGCGACCTCACCCAGCGCCTGCCGCTGACGCGCGCCGGCGACGAGATCGACGACCTGTCGGAGAACCTGAACCGCATGCTGGACCGCACCGAGCGCCTGATGAAGGGCATGCGCACGGTGACGGATTCCATCGCCCACGACCTGCGCACGCCGCTCAACCGCCTGCGCAACCGGCTGGAGAGCATGGTCGGCCACCGCGGCGGCAACGCCGACAGCCGCGGCGAGATCGAAGCCGCCGTGGGCGAGACCGACACGCTGATCTCCACCTTCAACGCGCTGCTCCTCATCGCCGAGGCCGAGGCGGGCGTGGTCCGCGAGGCGATGGGGCCGGTGGACCTGCCCCAGGTGGTGGACGGCATCGCCGAGCTCTACGAACCCGTGGCGGAGGAGAAGGGCGTCGCCCTGGAGGTCGCGCCCAGCGGCTCCGCGCGCATCGAGGGCAACCGCAGCCTGATCTCCCAGGCGCTGGCCAATCTGATCGACAACGCCATCAAGTACACGCCCGCGGGCGGCAAGGTGCGGGTGGCGGTGTCGGACACGGCGGCCGGCGTGGCGCTGTCGGTGTCCGACAACGGCCCCGGCATCCCCCCGTCGGACCGCGCCCGGGTGCTGGAGCGCTTCGTGCGGCTGGAGGCGAGCCGCAATTCGCCCGGCACCGGCCTCGGCCTCAGCCTCGTCTCCGCCGTGGCGCGGATGCACGACGCGCGGCTGGAGCTGGCCGACAACGCCCCCGGCCTCAAAGCCACGCTGGTCTTCCCCCGCATGGGCCTGCGTCACGCCGCGGCGACCTGACCGCGTCACGAAGGCCGGGTAGATTGGGCCATGGCCGATTTGCCGAGCTCGTCCGTTCCCGCGCCCTTCGATCCCGCCCGCGCCGCGCGCACCCGCGCAGCGCTGGCGGAAGGGCCCGACGGCTTCGCGCCGCCACCGGACGCCGCGCGGCTGCTCGATGCGATGGCAGGCAACAGCCCCTATCTCGCGCGCCTGGCGGTGCGGGAGCGGAGCTTCCTCAGGCAGGCGATGGAGTCCGGCCCTGACGCGGCGCTTGAATCGCTGCTCGCGGCCGTACCGGAGGCCGCGTTCGCCTCCGGCGAGGGCGCGGTCGCGGCGGCGCTGCGCATCGCCAAGCGGCGCGCCGCGCTCGCGATCGCGATGGCCGACGTGGGCGGGCTCTGGGACCTCGATTCCGTGACCGACGCGCTGACCAGGTTCGCCGATGCGGCCGTCGGCACGGCGCTGCGCTTCCTCCTGCGCAACGCCGCGGCGCAGGCGGGAACGGACGGCGGCGATCCGGCGAGGCTCGAGGCCGGGACCGGCCTCGTCGTGCTGGCGATGGGCAAGTACGGCGCCTTCGAGCTCAACTATTCCAGCGACATCGACCTTGTGGTGTTCTACGACGCCGCCCGTTTCCCGTTCCGCAAGAAGGACGACGCGCGCGGCGCGGCGGTGGACATCGTCAAGGGCCTGGTGAAGCTGCTCAGCGAAACCACCGCGGACGGCTATGTGTTCCGCACCGACCTGCGCCTCAGGCCGGATGCCGGCGTCACGCAGGTGGCGATCTCCACCGAGGCGGCGGAGGCCTACTACGAGGGCATGGGCCAGAACTGGGAGCGCGCCGCGATGATCAAGGCGCGCGTCTGCGCGGGCGACCGGCAGGCGGGTGCCGCGTTCCTCAAGGCCATCGAGCCGTTCGTGTGGCGCCGCAGCCTCGACTACGCGGCCATCGAGGACATCCATTCGATCAAGCGGCAGATCCATGCCCATGGCGGCCACGGCGCCATCGCGGTGCCGGGGCACAACGTCAAGCTCGGTCGCGGCGGCATCCGCGAGATCGAGTTCTTCGCGCAGACGCAGCAACTCATCCTGGGCGGCCGCTTTCCGGAGTTGCGCCCGCGCCGGACGCTCGACGCCATCGAGGCACTGCGCCGCCGCGGCCATGTTTCCGGCGAGGCGGCCATCGACCTTTCGCGCGCCTATCGCGATCTGCGAAAGCTCGAGCATCGCCTCCAGATGATCGAGGACGAGCAGACGCACACGCTGCCGAAGTCGCCGGAAGGACTGGCGCATGTCGCCTGTTTCATGGGCTACGCGGACGTCCCGGCGTTCGCGATCGAGCTGGCGCGCACCCTGAAGACCGTGCAGGGCCACTACGTGCGGCTGTTCGAGCAGAGCGCGCCGCTCTCCGCCGCCAGGGGCAGCCTCGTCTTCACCGGCGTGGAGGAAGACCCGGAAACGCTGGCGACGCTCGGGGGACTGGGGTTTCGCGACGCGAAGCATGTCTCCGCCGCGATCCGCGGCTGGCATCATGGCCGCATCCGCGCGACGCGCAGCGCCCGCGCCCGCGAGATATTGACCAAGCTCATGCCGGTGCTGCTGGAGGCGCTGGCCGCGACCGCGGATCCGGACGCGGCCTTCGCGCAATTCGACCGTTTCGTCACGCGCCTTCCGGCGGGCGTGCAGCTGTTCTCGCTGTTCCTCGCCAACCCGCACCTTCTGAAGCGGGTGGCGTCGGTCTGCGGCTCGGCGCCGAGGCTCGCCGATCATCTCGCGCGCGCGCCGGGCGTGCTGGACGCGCTGCTCGATCCGGATTTCCTCGGCGAACTGCCGTCGCGGGCCGAATTGGACCGCCAGCTCGCCGATCAGTTCGCGCGCGCGCCGGATTTCGAGTCCGTGCTCGACGCGGCGCGGAGGTTCGCGCGCGAGCAGGTCTTCCGCGTCGGCGTCCAGATCGTGGAGGGGACGGTGGCAGCGGAGCAGGCCGGCATCGCCTTCGCTGCCATCGCCGAGAGCGTGATCGCGGGGCTCCTCGGCGCGGTCGAAGGGCAGCTCGCGGCCGTGTCGGGCGCCGTGCCGGGCGGCGCCTTCGCCGTCATTGCCATGGGCAAGCTGGGCGGCAAGGAAATGACTGCCGCGTCCGATCTCGACCTCATCTTCGTCTACGACACGCCGGCCGGCATCGAGTCTTCGGATGGACCGAAGCCCCTGCCGGCCAGCGTCTACTACGGCCGCCTCGCCCAGCGCCTGATCGCGGCCCTGACCGTGCCGACCGCGCAAGGCGTGCTCTACGAAGTCGACATGCGGCTCAGGCCCACCGGCAACAAGGGGCCGGTCGCCGTGAGCCTGGAGACCTTCGCCCGCTATCACGCCACGGAATCCTGGACCTGGGAGCGCATGGCGCTGACGCGGGCGCGCGTGATCACGGGCGCCGATGCCCTGCGCCCGAGGATCGAGGCGGCGATCCGGGGCGCGCTGACCTCGGCGCCGGACGTCGCGAAGCTCACGGCGGACGCGCGCGACATGCGGCGGAAGATCGCCGCGCAGTTCCCCGGCCGGTCGCCCTGGGACCTGAAATACGCGCCAGGCGGACTTGTGGACATCGAGTTCGTGGCCCAGACACTGCAATTGCGGGCCGCGCATGCCCGGGCCGAGGTTCTCGATCCGAACACCGTCGCGGCGCTGGAGAAGCTCGGGCGGTCCGGCGCGCTCTCCGCGACCGACGCGGAGGCCCTGCTCGCGGCGGCGCGCGTCGAGAATGCGCTGACGCAGGTCCTGCGCATCGCGGTGGACGGCACGCTCGATCCGTCGGACGCCTCGCCCGGGCTCAGGGCCCTGCTGGTCAGGGCGGCGGGCGCGAAGGACTTCGCGGGCCTGGAGCGCACGCTGACGGACGCGCGCAAGCGCGCGGGAGAGATCTTCGGCCGGATCGTCCGTTAGCCCGGCAGGACCACGAAGGCGTTCGGCGGAAAGCTCAGATGCACGGTCTCGCCGCTGGCGAGATCCTTGTGGCCGCCGGCGTTCGACATCGCCACGGCGACGGGCTCCGCGCGGCCTTCGATCAAGACGCCGAAATGACTGCGCGCGCCGAGATAGGCCGTGGACGCGATCATGCCGCGCACATCGCCTGCCTCGCGCGAGATCGCCACCTTCTCCGGCCGGATGGCGAGCAGGATCGCCTGCCCGGCGGCGTGGCCGGTGGCGGCCGGCACGCGCAGATAGCCGAAGGCCCCGGCATTGACGACCGCGACGCCGTCCTCGGCCGCCGCGACCGTGCCCTCGACGAAATTCATGGTGCCGATGAAGTCGGCCACCTCGCGGCAGTTGGGCCGCTCGTAAAGCGTCCGTGGCGGCGCGATCTGCAGCACCTTGCCGGCGCTCATCACCGCCACGCGGTCGGACATGGAGAGCGCTTCCTCCTGGTCGTGGGTCACGAACACGAAGGTGATGCCGAGGCTCTTCTGGAGCTGGCGCAGCTCGACCTGCATGGACTCGCGCAACCGCTTGTCGAGCGCGCCCAGCGGCTCGTCCAGCAGCAGCACCTTGGGCCGGCAGACCAGCGCGCGCGCCAGCGCCACGCGCTGGCGCTGGCCGCCGGAGAGCTGGTCGGCCCTGCGCGCCGCGAAGCCCTCGAGCCGGATCATGGCCAGCGCGTCGGCCACGCGCGACTGCAATTCGGCGCGCGCCAGCCGCTCGCGCCTCAGGCCATAGGCGATGTTGTCGAAGACGTTCAGGTGCGGAAAGATGGCGTAGGACTGGAACACCATGTTGGTGGGCCGCCTGTTGGGCGGCAGGCCCGTCACCTCGTGGCCGTCGATATAGATCTCGCCCGCATCGGGAAATTCGAATCCGGCCAGCAGGCGCAGGAGCGTGGTCTTGCCGCAGCCGGAAGGCCCGAGCAGCGCGAAGAACTCGCCGCGGCCCATCGTCAGGCTCACATCGTCCACCGCGATCACCTCGCCGAAGCGGCGGGTGATGTTCTCGATTTCGATATAGGCCTCGTCCATCGCTCAAATCCCCGCCGGATGGGCGCGCCGGCCAAGCCCGCGCACCCACTCCGCCAGGACCACCAGTCCCGCGGTCGCGACCAGGATCAGGGCGCCCAGCGCCAGCACCTTGGGAAGCTGGAAGGGGAAGCGCAGCTGGCCCCAGATGTAGATCGGCAGCGTCACGTCCGTTCCGGCGAGGAAGTAGGCAATGAGGAATTCGTCGAACGAAACGATGAAGCAGAGCAGCAGGCTCGCCACGATGCCGGGCAGCACCAGCGGGAAGGTGACGCGCCAGAACGTCATCCAGGCGCTTTCGCCCAGGTCGAGCGAAGCTTCCTCGAGACTCCGGTCGAAGCCTTCGAAGCGCGACATCAGGACCGTGATGGCGAAGGGCAGGCAGATGAGGACGTGCCCCAGCGCCACCGCGTAAAGCGAAGGCGGCAGGCCCACGCGGTTGAGCACGATGAGGAGCGAGATGCCGAGCACGATGTCGGGGATGAAGAGCGGCAGGCTCGCCAGCGCCAGCACGGCCCCGCCGCCCCTGAGCCGGTAGCGCGTCAGCGCCCGGGCGGTGAGAAGCCCGAGCACGGTGGCGGACAGCGCCACGCAGGCGCCCACCTTCAGGCTGTTCCACAGCGCGAGGTGCATGGCGGTATCCGCCAGCATCTCGCCGTACCAGCGGGTGGTGAATCCGGAGAGCGGGAAGGCGATGAACTCCGAATTGTTGAAGGAGAAGACGGGCAGGAACAGCACCGGCACGTAGAGGAACGCGAGGTAGAAGATCGCGTAGGCGAAGAAGCCGCGGGCGTGTCGCTTGCGGGCCATCAGCGCACCCGGGATGCGGCCAGCCGCACCGCCTGCACGGTCAGCAGGGTGACGATGCCCACCGCCGCCATGCTGGCGATGGCGAGCGCGGCCCCCATGGGCCAGTCGCCGATGCGGTCGAACTCGACCTCGATGACGTTGGCGATCATCACGCCGCCCGGGCCGCCGACCAGGGTGGGCGTGACGTAGTCTCCCGTGGTCGGCACGAAGATGAGCACGGCGGCCCCGATCACGCCGGGCAGCGACAGGGGCAGCGTCACGCGCAGGAAGCGCCGCAGCGGCCCGTCGCCCAGATCGGCCGCCGCGTCGAGCAGCGAGCGGTCGATCTTCTCCAGGCTCACATAGATCGGCAGGATCGCGAACGCCGCCCAGGCGTGCGCCAGCGTCACCACCACCGCGAACGGGTTGTAGAGCAGGAACTCCAGCGGCTGCCTGATGAGGCCGAGGTCCATCAGCCCGGAGTTGATGACGCCATTGTAGCCGAGGATCACCTTCCAGGCGAAGACGCGCAGCAGATAGCTCGTCCAGAACGGGATGGTCAGCAGGATCAGCCAGGCGAACTTCGCGCGCGCGTGGAAGGCGACGAAGTAGGCCATCGGATAGGCGAGAAGCACGGTCGCCAGCGTGACGGCGGAGGAGATGGCCAGCGAGCGCCAGAACAGGTCCCGCCAGCTCCCGCGGCCCAACGCCTCCGCGTAGCGGCCAAGCGTGAAGTGGGTGTCGAGCGAAAGCCCGGCCTGGGTCCAGAAGCTGTAGAGCGCCAGGAGCAGCATCGGCGCCGCCAGCGCCACGACCATCACGATCATGGCGGGGCTGAGCAACGCGTAGCCGCGCGCGGCTTCCGGGCGGCGGACGCGCCCGCCGCGTGGGCGCCGTGCCTGGATGATGTCCGCGACCGCCATGGGTTCCCCGCCGCGGGAGAGTGTCGTCAGGGGACCAGCCGCGCAACCCACTGCGGCAGCGCGAAGGCCGCGGCGTGGATGGCGGGGTTGTAATAGTCGGTCTTGAGCTTCGCCTTGCGGAAGGCTGCTGCCGCGCGCCGGATGCCGGCCGGCGTGCCCAGTCGCGCGCTCTTGGCCTTGCCCGCCCAGGAGAGCGCCATGAAGCCGCCGATATAGGTCGGCACCACGGTGAGGTAGAGGCCGGACTGCGGGAAGAACCCGGCCAGCTCCCCGAGCGCCTCGGTGATCTCCCAGGGCTGGTAGAACGGCACGCCGGTCTGGAAGGTGGCGAAGCCGCCCGCGCTCAGCGCGTTGCGGACGCGGTCATAGAAGGTCTCTCCGAACAGCGCCTTGCCGGGGCCCACGGGATCGGGCCGGTCGGCCACGATGAGATCGAATCGGCCTTTGTTTTCGGGCCTTCCGAGATATTCGAAGGCGTCGGCGATCTCGATCGTGAGGCGCCTGTCCCTGAAGGCCCGCGCGTTGATCCCGGGGAAGTGCTCGCGGCAGAGCTCGACCACGCGGCCGTCGATGTCGACCAGCACGACCTCCTTCACGCCCTTGTGCTTCAGCGCCTCGTCGGCAATCGAGAGGTCGCCGCCGCCCACGATCATGACGCGGGTGGCCCTGCCGTGCTCCAGCAGCGGCAAATGTGTCAGCATTTCGGCATAGGCAGATTCGTCCCGCGTCGTGATCTGGACGATATCGTCCAGCGTCATCACCCGGCCGTTGGCGACGGTGTCGAAGATGCGGATGCGCTGGTAGCGGCTCTTCTCCTCGACCAGCGTGGCGGTGACCTCCATCGACTGCGCGTAGCCCTTGTGAAGGCGCTCCTTGAAGCTCGCGGCGGGCATTCCGGCTCTCCAGATTGGGTGAAACGAAGCGAAGGCGCGGGCGTTCTAGGGCTCCGGTCCCGCGCTGGCAAGCGCGCGCCGAACCGTCTCGCGCGCGCCTCGCGGTGTGTGCTCCGAGGCGATTGTGACAGCGGCGGGCGCGGCCCCCGCGCCACGCCGTCCAGAAAAAATTAAAGCTTAGGTGACAAAATTTCTTGCATAGGGGGCCGACATCCCTATATTCCGCGTTGTCCCGGCGACGGGGCAGGGCGGTTCGGCGGAAGTTTCCACTTCCTCCGGCCGCTTTCTTCTTATCGGCGTCCGGAAGTCCAAAAGGCCAAGGCGCAGGTGTCAACCTTAGAGAAGGGTAGGTGCCCGAAATGGCCAAGCTCCAGCTGGTAGCCTCGAACAAAGTCGCCCGTGCGCCCCGCGCACGCAACGCGGTCAAGCCGCTCCCGGTCGTTCTGCCGAACGACAACCAACCCAAAGACCACTTCATCACCCGCAACGGCCTCACCTATGCCGGCAGCCACCTGATCATCGATCTGTGGGATGCCGAGGGGCTGGGCGATCGCGACCGGATCGAGACGGCGCTGATCGACGCGGTGAAGGAAGCGGGCGCCACGCTGCTGCATATCCACCTGCACACGTTCTCGGATGGCGGCGGCATCTCCGGCGTGGCCGTGCTGGCGGAGAGCCACATCAGCGTCCACACCTGGCCCGAGAAGGGCTACGCGGCGTTCGACGTCTTCATGTGCGGCGACGCGCAGCCCAGGAAGGCGATGGACGTGTTCAAGGCCGCGTTCAATCCGGGCCGCATCGTCGTCGGCGAGCACAAGCGCGGCGTTCTCTGAACGCGCGCCTGGCGGGTTAACCAAGGGCGGAAATGGCCTCGCCGGGCCGTTTCCGCCCTTTGCCATCGTCATTATCCTCATGCGTTTGGACCTCGGGGTCCGTTAACCGCATACTGGCGCGCCTTGCGCGAGAATGCGGGCCCTGTCGTGTGCGGAGGGGAGAGGCTTGCGCTACGACGCGTGCGTGATCGGCGCGGGCGCGGACGGTTTGTCCGCGGCGGCCATGCTTGCGCGCGCGGGTCTCAAGACCGTCGTGGTGGAGCGCGGCGAGCAGCCGGGCGGGCGCTGCGCCCTGCGTGAATTCCATCCGGGATTCCGCGCCGCGCCCTTCACCGATTCGATCGCGGCGATTCCGCCCTGCGTCTTCCGCGCGCTCGATCTCGCCCGGCACGGCCTGGTGTTGCCGCCGCCGCAGGCCTCGCTCTCCATGTGGCCCGATCGTGCGCACTGGATTCGGCCGCATCGCCCCTCGCCGGCCGCTGCGCTCGCGCAGGAGATGTCGAGGCTGTCGGACGCCGCCATCGCGCGCGGCCGGGACGATGCCGCCGCGCCGCCCCACCGGCCGCTGTTCGGCCGCGCACCGGCAGCGGCCCCGTGGCCGGGAGAGGATCTGCTCGCGCAGCCGCTCGCGGAGCGCGCGCGCGCAGCAGGCGACACGGATGCCATGGCGCATGTCCTCGCCGCCGCGCTCGAGGGCCACGCCATCGATCCGGATCTGCGCGGGAGCGCGGCGGCGCTTCTCGCCCCTGCCGCGCGCTGCCTGATCGTGCCGGGCCTCGCCGAGGCGCTGGCGGCGGCGGCCACCGGGGCCGGAGCCGAGTTGATGGCGGGCGCGGAGGCCACCGAGGTCCGGCTGCTCAAGGATCGCGTGGCCGCGCTGGTGTTGGCCGATGGCGGCGCGATCGAGACCCGCGCGGTCCTCTCCACGCTCGACCTCAAGCGCACCTTCCTGACGCTCTTCGCCTGGGACGCGCTGCCGAAGCCGCTGGCCGGGCGGGTGCAGGCGTTCCGGATGGAGGGCGCGTGCGCCCGCCTGCTGATTGCGCTCGACCGGCCGCCGGCGCTCGCGCCGGAGGCGATGCGGGCCGGGATCCGCGTTGCGCCGGATGCGCGCGTCTTCGCGGATGCGGCAGCGGCGTGGCGCGCCGGCATGGCGCCGGAGAGGCCGCCGATGACCCTGCGGGTCGTCTCCGCCGTCGCGCCCGCGCTGGCGCCGGCGGGCAAGGCCGTGCTCACGGCGACGCTGGGCGCCATTCCGCACCGCCTTTTCGACGGCGCCTGGACCAACGAGCGCCGCGAGAAGCTCCGTGACACCGCCCTGGCCATGATCGACGCCGTCCTCCCCGGCACGCGCGACGCCGTGCTGGCGGCCGAACTGCTGGTGCCCGCGGACATCGAGGAAGGCCTCGGCGCCACCGGCGGCGACGTGTGGGGCGGCGAGATCGCGGCCGACCAGATGTTCGCCATGCGCCCCGGCCTCGGCGCAGCGGCGCCCCGAACGCCGGTCGGCGGGCTCTATCTCGCCGGCGGATCGACGGCGTCCGGCCTGCTCGGCGCCGGCGTCTCGGGAACGCTCGCGGCCGAGGCCATCGCCGCCGACCTCAAGAACGGGCGGCGCGGATGAGCGCGCGCGCGTTCGACGCGGTGGTGGTGGGCGCCGGTGTCGGCGGGCTCACGGCCGCCTGCTACCTCGCCCGGAGCGGGCGCAAGGTCCTGCTCGCGGAAGCCCGCAACAGGCTCGGCGGGCGCTGCGAAAGCATCGCGCTGGGCGAAGGCTTCACGGCGCCGCTCGGCGCGCACGAGCTGCACGCGCTCGACCCGCGCGTGGCCAGGGAGCTGAAGCTCGCCCGCCATGGCCTCAAATTCGTGGTGCGCGGCATGGCGCTCGCCGGACTCGGCCACGGTGGGCGCCACGCGCTCATCGTCCGCGACGTGCGGGACACGGTTCGCAACATCGCGTCGCTGTCGCGGGCGGACGCGGACGCGTGGCCGGCCTTCCATGCCGAACTGTTCGCGCTGGCGCGCGCCTTGCGGCCGCGCTGGTGGGAGGCTCGTCCGCCGAAGCCGCTGGCGCGTCGCCATCAGGAGGTGTTCGAGGCGCTCCGGCACGTCAGCGCCGCCGCCTGGCTCGACTCCCGGTTCGAAAGCGACGTGCTGAAGGCGACGCTGGCCTTCGACGCCACGGTGGCCGGTTATTCGCCCTATGAGCCCGGCTCGGCGCTGCTGCTGGTGTGGCGGGCGGCGCAGGAGATGTGCGGCCTCCAGGGCGTGTCGGCATGGCCCATGGGCGGCCCGGCGGCGCTGGCGGCCGCGCTTGCCGATGCCGCGAAGGCGCAGGGCGTGGAGATCCGGACGGGCGCGGCCGTGGAGCATGTGCTGATGCAGGACGAAGCCGCCGCCGGGGTCGCGCTCGCCTCCGGCGAGAGCATCGCGGCCCCCCTGGTCTTTTCCAGCCTGTCGCGGCGCGCGACGCTCGGGCGGCTCGCGCCCGCGGGCGCTTGCGGCTTCGAGACGCTGGCGGCGCTGGCGCACGAACCCGTGACGGGCGAGGCGCGGATTGTGCTGGCGCTGAAATCGCTGCCGCCGTTCAATGGCATGGCGGTGCCCGCCACGGCGCGCTTCGTGCTCGCCGAGCGCCTGGAAAGCCAGGCCGCGGCCTGGTCGGCGGCACATGCCGGGCGGCTGCCGGACGAGTTGACTCTGGAATTCGTCATCCCGACCGCCGCCGAGGCCTCGCTGGCGCCGCATGGCCAGCACGTGGCGAGCGTGCTGGTGCGGCCCGTGCCCGCCGCGATGAGCGCGGCGATGAAGACGCAACTCACGGCCCGCGTGACCGCCGCGCTTGACGCGCAAATGAGCGGCCTCGCCGGCAGCGTCGCGTCGGCCGAAACGTTCACGCCGGCCGAGCTCGCGGCGCGCTACGGCCATCCCGGCAATGCCGTGGATATCCATTCGAACTGGAACCAACGGATCATGACGACGATTCCCGGTCTCTATCTCTGCGGCGCCGAACCGGTGCCCGCGCCGTCCGGGCGGGCGGGGCGGATCGCGGCGGCGCTGGCGCTGGGAGGCGGCAAATGAGCGAGCGGCCGTTCGTCCTCGCCACGCCGTTCCACGTCCGCGCCGCGGCGCTCAACCGCGACAATGCCTGGGCCGTGCGCAACGGCTTCACGCTGTCCGCCGCCTATGACGACGCGGGCGACGAGGCGCTGGCCGCGCGCCAACGCGTGGTGCTGGCCGACATCTCGTGGCGCTGGCGGCTCGCGGTCGAAGGCGGGCGGGCGGTGGAGTTCCTGTCGCGGCTGCTCACCCGCGATCCGGCGAAGCTCGAGCCGGGCCAGGCGCTCAAGGCGCTGTGGCTCGGCGACAAGGGTGGCGTGCGCGGCGCCTGCGCGCTGGCGCGCTACGGCCGCGAGAGCTTCCGCGTCGTGTCCGCGGCGGAGGATGAAACCTGGATTTTCCGCGCCGCCGCAGCCTTCGGGCTGGCGCCCGCGCCGGTCGCGGACGAAGGCGGGCTTGCGATCGTTGGTCCCTATGCGCGCGCCACGCTGGCCGCGGCAGGCCTCGACGCCGATCTTGAGCCGCTCGGCTTCCGCAAGCTGTTCTGGCGCGGGCTCGACGTCACGCTGTCGCGCTGGGGCGAGCATGGCGGCTACGAGATCTGGTGCCAGTCCGATGACGGGCTTGCGGTGTGGGACCGGCTGATGCGCGCCGGTGGCGATTTCGGCATCCAGGCCGCCGGGCTCGCGGCCATGGACCTGCTCGACATCGAAGGCGGCGTGGCGCGGCCGGGACGCGACTACCTGCTTGCCCGCGAGGCCTTTGCCGCATCGCCCTCGCCGGTGGCGCTCGGCCTGGAGCGGCTGGTCGACGACGGTTGGAAAGGCTTCAACGGGCGCGAGGGCTGGCTCAGGTCCAGGCTCACGGAGAAGCGCCGGCTGGCCGGAATCGTCTTCGAGGGCGAAACGCCCGCGCCCTTCACGCCGCTGCTGCGCGAGGGCAGTGCGATCGGGCACGCGCTGAGCTCCGCCTATTCGCCGGCCATGCGCCGCGCCGTCGCGCTGGCGCAGGTGGATATTTCCGCCATCGCGCCCGGCACCGTGCTGTCCCTGACGCTGCCGCCCGGCCGCGACCTCCCGGAATTGCGCACGGCCCAGGTGCGGGTGGCGGACTTGCCGTTCCTGAAGCCGCCCGATCCGATCGCGGGATGAGGCACGCCGGTCCCGCGGCGGCCGCGCGCTCCGCTCATAGCCCGGATTTGATCTCGGTCCAGGCTTCCACGATCTGGTCCTTGTTCTTCAATCGCCGCTGGAAGGTGCCGCTCCTGAGGAACGTCTCCACGTCCCGGCTCAGGCCCAGATTCCGGAACACGGCATCGGGGACGTTCTTCAGCGCGTCCTCGTTGGACGGCTCGTCGCCGATGTGGGCGATCGTATAGACGGCCGCGGTGTCGCTGATCGAAGAATCGATCAACGCCAGCGCCCGGGCTTCGTCGGAGGGGTTCTTGTGCATGACGAGCCCGCAGACATAGGTGAACATCCCGCCCTTGGGATTCATGAAGGCGACCGGCTTGCCCTCCTTGTGCAGCGTCGCATAGGTCACGCGCCAGGTCATCGCGGCGACGATCTCGCCGGAGGCGAGCCCCTGCGCGAGCTGGGTGTCGTCGCTGGAGATGAAGCGGGTCTGCGGGATCAGCGCGCGCAGCTTGGCCTGCACCCTCTGCCACTGTGCCGGATTCATGTTGTAGGCGTCGACGCCGATCATGCGCGCGACGAACGGCACGGTGTCGTCCACGCCGTCGAGCACGGAGACGCGGCCGCGATATTTCGGATCGAACAGGATGTTCCAGCTCGGGTTCCTGACGTATTCCGGCGCCAGGTCGGTGCGGAAGGTGACGGAGGTGTTGCCCCAATAATGCGGCACGAACCACACCTTGTCGGGTCCCGCCGAGATGCCCGGCAGGTTGCGCAAGGTGGGCGAGATCCTGTTCCAGTTCTTCAGCTTGCTGGTGTCGATGGGCTGGAGCAGGCCCGCCTCCTGCCAGCGCGGGAACTCGTAATAGCAGGGGCCCATCACGTCGGGATGATAGCCCGCGCGCATCTTGGCGAAGGCTTCGTCCTCATCGGCGAAGATCGCGACATTGGGCTTCTCGTGGTAGCGGGCCTGGTAGTCCGCGAGGAAGGGCGGATCCATGTAGTCTTCCCACTGGAAGAGCGTCGGAGGGGCCGCGAGCGCCGCCCCACCCAGCATCAGACCCGCCACCGCCGGCAACCAACCGAACACCCGCATGGGAACGCCCTGCTTTTGCGCCACGAAAGGTAAAGACGGCGGCTCGCCCGCGCAATCTCCTGTCGCCATTGGGGTTTTCCGCGCCTTAGCCACTCTTTATGATTGCGCCGCTATCCTTCGAGCATCGGTTCCGAGCTCCGCATGAACAAAATCAGCCCGCCGCCCGCCTTTGCGCGTCCCGCTTTCGTCGCCTGCGCCCAGGCGGAATTCGAGGCGTTCGCCGCCGCCAATCCGGGCCTTGGGCACGTCGACGCCGTGCTGGCCGACGTGGTCGGCACGCTGCGGGGCAAGCGGCTCGCCATCGCCGAGGCCGGCAAGCTCTTCGAATCCGGCATGCAGATTCCCCATTCGCTCTACCTGATGGACGCGCATGGCGAGATGACCAATCCCTTCGGCCGCGGCGTGGGCGACGGCGATCCCGACGGCACGGCGTGGCCGATCCCCGGCACGGTGTCGCGCGTCTGGGGCGCGCCGCGGGCGCAGATACTGATGAGCCTGCGCGACAGCCAGGGCGTCCCCGATCCCGCCGAGCCGCGCGCGGCGCTGGAGCGCGTGCTGGAGCGTTTCGCGGAACTGAATCTCACGCCCGTCTGCGCGCTGGAGCTTGAATTCTATCTCATCGATCCGAGGCGCGACGGGCTGGGCGCGCCGCAGCCGCCGCTCGATCCGCGCACGGGCGCGCGCGAGCACACGGCTTCGGTCTACGGCATCGACGATCTCGATCGTTATGCCGGGTTCCTCGCCTCGCTCACGGACGCCGCGGCCGCCCAGGGCGTGCCGGTGAGCGCCGCGAGCAAGGAGTACGCGCCGGGCCAATTCGAGGCGAACCTGCGCCACCAGGGCGATGCGCGGCTGGCGGCCGATCATGCGGTGTTCCTCAAGCAGATCGTCAGGGCCGCGGCGCGCGCGAACGGCCTCGACGCCAGCTTCATGGCCAAACCCTATCAGGACCGCGCGGGTTGCGGACTCCACATCCATCTGAGCCTGCTCGATGCGCACGGCGCCAACATCTTCGACGACGGCACGCCGCAGGGCTCGGAGCGCCTGCGCCACGCGGTGGGCGGCCTTCAGGCGCTGATGGCGGATTCGATGGCGCTGTTCGCGCCGAACCTGAATTCCTACCGCCGCTTCCAGCCGGACATGTTCGCGCCGGTGAACCGCCGCTGGGGCGTCAACAACCGCTCGGCCGGCCTGCGCGTGCCGGTCGGGCCGGGCGAGGCGAGGCGTGTCGAGCACCGGGTGGCGGGCGCCGACGCCAATCCCTATTACGCGCTCGCCGCCGTGCTCGCGGGCGTGCATCACGGCCTCGCCAACAAGCTCGATCCCGGCCCCGCCGCGGCCGGCAACGTCTCCCGCGAGCCGGATCTGGCGCTGCCGTTCACCATCGATGCCGCGCTGGCACGGCTGGAGCAGGCGCGGACGCTCGACGGCTACCTCGGCGGGGAAACGCTCTCGCTCTACCGCGAGACCAAGCGCATCGAGGCGCAGCGCCTGCGCCGCATCATCGCGCCGGCGGAATACGACTGGTATTTGTGACCAGAGCAGGATCGCTCTTCTTCGAATCGCGATCCCGCTCCAGGTATTTGATTGACGCGCAATTTTTCGGGCGAACCGCTGCACACTTCGCCCGATTGCGCTCTAAGGTCCGTTCTGGGCCGTGACCGTCGGCGCGGCGTCGCCGAAGGGCTGCTTTAGGTCGTCCATCTGCATGCCTTCGGGCGGCACGGCCGCGTCGCTTTCGCTCGCACGCAGCGCCACCGCCGTCCGGGGCTGCGCCGGATCCGGCTTGTCCCAGAGCGAGGCGATCGCGGAGAAGTCGATGGACGGCACGCTGTCGCAGCCCGTCAGGAGCAGCGGGCTCAAGACCACGAGCGCACGAACTCTCCGGCGCGAATCGCTCATGGGACGGATTGTACGCCCGCCGTCAGGATGCCGGGAGCCTGAGTTCCGCCGCGGCGCCTTCGTCGGGGCCGCCGCCCAGATTGATCGTGCCGCCCATGCGCCGGGCCAGCGCCATCGCGATGGCGAGTGCGAGTCCCGCGCCCGTCGCCGCGGCCGGGCGCTTGAAGGCGGTGAACGGCTTGCCGGCCGCCGCCGCTTCCCAGGCGTCGAAACCGTAGCCGCTGTCGCGCAGGGAGAAGACCACGACGTCGTCCTCGTTGCGCAGCTGGAGCCGCACCTGTCCGCCCTCGGGCGTGTACTGCACGGCGTTGGCGATCAGATTGGCGAGGATGCGCCTGAGGGCGGCGGTGTCGGCGAACACCGGCGCGCATTCGGGCAGCGACACCGTGAGGCGGATTCGCCGGCTGAACGCCTTGCCCGCGAATTCCTCCACCGCCTGCCGTGCCACCACGGCGGCGTCGATCATGGCCGGCGCCAGCGGATGCTTGCCCGCTTCGAGGTTCGCGAATTCGAGGATGTCGCCGATCTTGGCGTGCAGGTTCCTGCCGGCCGCGCCGATATCGTGGGCGTATTCGATGTATTTGACGTGTCCCGCGGGCCCGAACACGCCGCGTTCGATGACTTCGGAGAAACCGATGATGGCGTTCAGCGGTGTCCGCAGTTCATGGCTCATATGCGCGATGAACTCGGATTTGGAGCGCTCGGCTTCCGCCGCGCGGCGCTCGGCATCCGCCAGCCGGATGAGGAGCCGCGCGTCGCCCGGCTCGGTCGCCCGCAGGGCCTTCGCGGCTTCCGCCACGCGCGCGCGGCGCTCGAAATCGCGCACGAACACGGCGGCCAGCGCCGCGCCGGCCAGCGACGGACCGAGGATGAGGAACAGATAGAGCGGCAGGGTCCCATACCAGGTGCCGAGCGCGTCGCCGGTGAGGATCGAGGCGCCCGCCGCCAGCGGCCATCCCGGCACGCGCGCCAGCGAGATCATGCGGTTGCCGGCCGGCAATTCGACGAGGCGGGTGACCCGCGGCCGGCCGTCCAGCGCCAGCGCGCTCGGGATCGGAACCGCCGTCCATTGCGCGCCGCTGGCGCGCACCTCGCCCGAAAGGCTGGCGATCAACGCGTCTTCCATCCCGGCGCGCGGCAGGATCGCGGCGGCGTCGATCTGCACCGCCGCGATGTGTCCGGCGAGCGGGAAGAGCAGCGCCAGCGTCCTGCCGTCGGATGACGCCGCGATGGTGCGGTCATAGGCGGCGTGCGCCAGGGCGGCGGGGCTGAGCGGCAGCAGGCCGTTCGGCATGCTCTTGAGCTCGGAGACCACCTGGCCGCCCCTATCGAGCAGCGCGATGTTGCGCAGCGCGGGCCCTCCGGCTTCGGAGATCGCGGCGGTTCCATCCGCGCCGCCCGCGTTGGCGAAGGCGGCGCCGAGGGCGGCATAGCGGTCGAGCGAAGCGGAAAGGTCGGCCGCGATCTCGCCGGCGCGGCGCTGGGTGAAATGGGAGGCCTGGGCCAGCGCATGCACCCGGTCGAGGCGCATCTGCAGTCCCGCCGCCGCCGCGAAGCTGCCGGCAATGAGCACGAAGGCGACGACGACGGTCAGCCGCACCTTGCGGGACGCGGCGCGCGCTTTCCCGGCCGCGGCGTCCAACGCTGCGCCGATCGGGCCTGCGGCTGCCTGCGCCATGAGCGGCGCGCTCCAGTGATTCGTCCCCCGGAGATCATACGAATCGCGGAGTCGCTGTCACGGCTCCCCGCTTACCCCAGCATCTTGCCCACGACCTCGAACAGGTTGGGAGAAAGCCCGGAAGTGGCGGAAATCGCCTCCAGTTCGTCCTTTATGAGCGCCTGGCGCGCGGCATCGTAGCGCTTCCAGGTTTCGAACGCGCCGGTGAGCCGCGCGGCGACCTGCGGGTTGATCTTGTCCAGCGCCTGCACGGTTTCGCGCACCAGCCGGTAGCCCGCGCCATCGGCGGCATGAAAGCGCAGCGGGTTGCTGGCGAATGCCCCGACGACCGAGCGCACGCGGTTGGGATTCTTGAGATCGAACGCGGGATGCTTCATCAGCCCCCGCACGCGGCCGATGGTGTCCGGCAGGCTCGACAGCGCCTGCAGGCTCATCCACTTGTCCAGCACCAGCGGGTCGTCGCGGAAGCGGTCGTGGAAGCGCGCGAAGGCCGCGTCGCGCCGCGCCGACGGCATGCGGCTGAGAGCGGCCAGGCCCGCGATCGTGTCCGTCATGTTGGTGGCGCTGCGGTAATGCGCCTCGGCGATCTCGGCCGCTTTCTCGTCGTCCGCGGCGGTGACGTAGCGCAACGCGGCGTTGCGCAACGCGCGCTTTCCCGCGGACTCGAAGCCCGGATCGAACGGGGCGGGCTGCAGCGTTTTCTCGTAGAGCGAGGCGAACGCGGAGGCGTGGGCGGCCGCGATCTCGCGGATCATCGCGATCCGGGCGGCGTGCAGCGCATCGGGATCGGCATGGGGCAGCATGACCAGCGCCAGCTCGCCTTCGGCGGGCGGGTTCAGCATCAGCGCGGCAAAGGCCGGATCGGCCGGGGCGCGGCGCAGCACCTCGCCGATCGAGTCGAGCAGGAGCGGATCGGTCCGGAGCGCTTCGCCGCGCTGCGCGCGCGCCGCCATCTCGAGCAGGATGTCGCTCGCCAGCGCCTGGCCGCATTCCCAGCGGTTGAAGGCGTCGGGATCGTTGGCCATGAGGGCGGCGCGGCCTTTCCGGTCGAGCGGCGCCTTGATGAACACCGGCGCGGAGAAATGCCGCCCGATGGAGAGCAAGGGCGGCGCCTCGACGTCGACGAACACGAAGCGCTGTTCCGGCTGGGTGAGCTCGATCACGCGATCCTCGGGCCCCGCGGCGTTCTCGCCTTCCAGCGTCAGCGGCATCGCCTTTCCGCCCTGCGAGATCAGCCCCATGCGCAGCGGAATGTGCATCGCCTTCTTCTCGGGCTGGCCGGGCGTGGGGCCAAGCGTCTGCTTGAGATTGAGCGTGTAGGTCTTCTTCGCCGGATAATAGGTGCCTTTGGCCTCGACGATGGGCGTGCCCGCCTGGCGGTACCACAGGCGGAATTGCGTCAGGTCGCGGCCGTTGGCGTCCTCGAAGCACTTGACCCAGTCCTCGACGGTTACCGCCTGGCCGTCATGACGTTCGAAATAGAGATCGGTCGCCTTGCGGTAGCCCTCTTCGTCCACCAGCGTCTTGAGCATGCCGATGACTTCGGAGCCCTTCTCGTAGACCGTGGCGGTGTAGAAATTGTCGATGGTGATGTAGCTCTGCGGCTGCACCGGATGGGCGAGGGGGCCGCCGTCCTCCATGAACTGCCGGCCGCGCAGCATCTTCACGTCCTCGATGCGCTTGACGGGGCGGCTGCGCATGTCGGCGGAGAAATTCTGGTCGCGGAAGACGGTGAGGCCTTCCTTCAGGGAGAGCTGGAACCAGTCGCGGCAGGTGACGCGGTTGCCGGTCCAGTTGTGGAAGTATTCGTGCGCCACCACGCTTTCGATGCGGGCATAGTCGTCGTCGGTCGCGGTCTCGGGGCTGGCCAGCAGGAGCTTGTCGTTGAAGATGTTGAGGCCCTTGTTCTCCATTGCGCCGAAATTGAAGGCGGAGACGGCCACGATCATGAAGATGTCGAGATCGTATTCCCGGCCGTAGGCTTCCTCGTCCCAGCGCATGGCGCGCTTGAGCGAGTCCATGGCATAGGCCGCGCGCGGCTCGTTGCCATGCTCCACATAGATGGCGAGCGCCACCTTCCGCCCGCTCAGGGTGACGAATTCGTCGCGCAGCACGCCGAGGTCGCCGGCGACCAGCGCGAAGAGATAGGTGGGCTTGGGGAAGGGATCGTTCCAGATCGCGAAGTGGCGCCCGCCGGGCAGGTCGCCGCCGCCGGTGCGGTTGCCGTTGGAGAGCAGCACCGGATACTTCGCCTTGTCCGCCTCGATGCGCGTCGTATAGACGGCCAGCACGTCCGGCCGGTCGAGATAGTAGGTGATCCGGCGGAAGCCCTCGGGCTCGCACTGGGTGCAGAACATGCCCCCGGAGGTATAGAGGCCTTCAAGCGAGGTGTTCTGCGAGGGCGCGATCTCGGTCTCGATGGTGAGCGCGAAGGCGTCGGGGACATTGGCGATCTTGAGCGACGTATCGTCCAGCGCGTAATCGCCCGCGCCGAGCTTGCGGCCGTCCAGCGTCACCGACAGGAGCTTCATGCGCTCGCCGTTGAGCGCGAGCGGCGTGCCGGCTGCGCCGGTGCGGGCGAATTTCGTCGTCGCGGTCACGCGCGTGGCGTCGGGATCGAGGGCGAAAGCGAGGGAGACGTCTGAGATGCGGAAGTCGGGGGCGCGATAGTTCTTGAGCGCGACGGCGCGCGGTTCTTCGGTACGCATGGAAATCCTGTGGCTTGCCGGGGCGCCCGATATAGACCCCGGCCGCCGCTCCGGCAACCGCTGCCAAGCGCTTGAATTATTTGTGCTGTTTGCCCGCGGCGCGGAGTTTCTCCACGCGCTCGCCGGTGGCGGGATGCGATGCGATCCAGCTCGGCCGGCAACCCGCCTTGCCGCAGACTTTCTCGTCCATCCGCTGGAGCAGATCGGCCAGCGCGCCGGGGTTCTGGCCATCCCTCCGCAGCATCTCGGCCGCGTCGTCGTCGGCCTGCTGCTCGAACGCGCGCGAATAGGCCGACTGCAGCAACACGCCGGGCACGAGCGCCGTCATGTGCCCAAGCTGCGAGGCATCGCCCGTCGCCACCGCGATGGCCGCCGGCACGAGGGAGGCCTGGTAGATCCGCTGCAGCCCGTGGCGGTGGTTCACATGCGACATCTCGTGGGCGAACACGCCCTCGATCTCGGTGTCGGACTTGACCAGCGGGAAGATCTCGTCGGTCACCACGATCTCGCCGTCCGGCATCGCAAACGCATTCGGCCCCATGGCCGGCGCGGAGCGGAACAGGAGATGGAAGCGCCCGGGATCGGGCTCCAGGCGCAGGAGCCGCGCGAAGGCGCGCTCGGCGCGGGCCTTGTCGCCGGCGTCGAGTCGGGACGGCTTGAGCAGGCTGCCGTCGATCGACTGCAGGCTCTTGTGAGAAATCTCCACCACGATGTCGTCCGGCGTGGCCGCCGCCAACGCGCTGGCGAGCGCGGGGATGCCGAAAGTGACGAAGCCGTACGTCGCGCCCAGCGTCACGGCGACGGAAACCAGCACCCACTTCCAGGAGCGTTCGACGCGATCGATCGCGCCCGGCCCGCGGCCCGTCCCGCGCAGCATCTCGTCGGCGCCGTCGTTGTCCACGGTCTCGAACATGGCGCCGTCGGGCAGGCGGAAGCGGCGCGGGATGTTGCCCAGCCGCTCGCTGATGCGCACCTTGCGCGCGCGGAACTCGCCCAGCGCTTCGCCCTGGACGCTCTCGAAACGCAGCAGGCGCTTCTGCGGCCGCGTGCAGCGCGCCGCGACGAAGCGGGCGGAGTGAGGATAGAAATAGCGGCCTTCGACGCTCATAGGCCGATCCCCAGGTCGAAGAATCCGGCGACTTCTTCGCCGATGGCGCTGTTGGCCCGGCTGAGCTCGTAGGTGTAGGCGTCGAGGTCGCCATAGACGATGAGCGACAGCCGCTCGGTCTGGTAACGCGACTGCCGCACGCGCGCCCAGGGATAGAACAGGCCGACGGTCAACAGGATCAGCACGAAGTTGGAGACCACGATCCAGGCCATGCACCAGGGCGACACGCGGGAGCGCAGCTCGTGCCGGCCGTCGAACTTCGCGTTGTTGAGCGACAGGTTGAACGCCATGATGTCGATGAAGGTGAGGCTGACCGTGTAGGCGATGGCATAGAGCGGGAAGATCAGGAACCCCGCGTAGCTCGCGTCGAGGACCTTGGCGGATTTGACATATTCCGCGAGATAGCCGATGGCCAGGAACGAGGCGAAGATGAGCGCGAGGAAGACCGCGACGCCGCCGATATAGGCCACGTAGATCCGGAACGCCGGGAAATTCGTCTCGAAGGGCTTGCCGGCGTAAGCGTGCTTGTTCACGTAATAGAAATCGCGGGCCCGGCGCGCCTGCGGCATGAGCAGGAACAGCGTGCCGTATCCCAGGATCGGCCAGATCACGTAGTTCACCAGCGCGCCGGCATAAGTGCCGCCGAAGTTGAAGCGGATGTTGCGGTAGCTGGAATTGCGTGCGGTGAATCGCAGCGAGGAATTGATCAGCCAGGGGATGAGGACGCCGAAGGCGACGTACCAGAGCCCGATGGTCTCCGGCCAGAAGCTGACGCTGAGGCTGTAGCCCAGCAGCGCGGAGACCGCGATCACCCGACCGACGAGGATGCGCCAGGGCGAGGCGTCGTAGTCCAGCGAATGCCCGCCGACATAGGTGTTGCCGTAGAGATAGCGCTGGGTGCGCACTTTGGCCCAGGCGCTGTAGATGCCCATCGTCAGGAGGCTGAGCGCGAGATTGACGATCCAGATGCGGAAGAACTCCCCGCCCCGGCCGTGAAACTCGAAATCGTGGCGTGTGGGCGCAACCTCGCCCCCGGCGGCCGGCATCCCGCGGTCCCCGAACCATTCCCCGGGAGCAGTCTGTCAGCGGGGCGGATGCGCTTCCATCCGCGGCATGGCTAACGCCGCGTGAATGGCCTCGAGCGTGTCTTATATGTCAGCCGTCTTCGCGGTTGACGCGGGTGAGCAGGTCCTGGGCGTTATGCGCCAGTTCCACAAGCTGGGACGGCATCTCCTCGCCGGACTTGCGGGCCCACTCCACCAGCTCGTTGGCGAAGGTGGCCAGCGCGGGCGCGTTGGCGATGAGCCGCGCCTGCCGCTCGACCTTCACCGGATCGAGATCGTATTCGGCGCCCGGAACGCGCCAGCCGCCCCAATCGGCTTCGCCCGTCACCACCACGGGGTAGGTGCCCGGGAAGGGATGGCGCGCGCAGTCTTCCGACGGTTGCCATTTGTTGCGCGCGCGGATGATGCGCCAGTTGTCGGCCAGGGTCTCGGCGTCGTTCGACACGGGCTGCTCGGCCTGCAGCTCTTCGGCGGCGAATTCGCGGCCCAGCCCGACGTCGTAATAGACGCGCAGCGGCTCATCCAGGCCCTTGGCCCAATGCGGGATCACGCGCTCCACAAGCGCCCAGGTCCCCACGGGCCTCACATAGACCCTCTGGTTCTTGTGAAACTGTGCCTTTGCCATGAGGCTCTGGTCCCGATGCCGCGCCACGAGCCTAGGCGCGCCCGCTTAAGCTCCGGTTAAGGGGTGCCGTAGCGTCAAAAAACGGGGGAGTTGGCGGGCAAGCGGCAGGTCTCTATCGTGCGGTTAACCGATAAACCCAGACAGGGCAGGGACGATGAATTTCGACTTCTCCGACGACCAGAAGATGCTGCGCGACCAGGCGCGCAAATTCCTGGCCGAGAAATGCACCAACAAGACCGTGCGCAAGGTGTTCGAGGGCCCGGACGGCTACGACAGGGCGCTGTGGAAGCAGATCGCGGAGATGGGCTGGCACGGCACGGCGATCCCCGAGAATTACGGCGGGCTCGGCCTCGGCTATCTCGAGCTCTGCGTCGTCGCCGAGGAGCTGGGCCGCGTGCTGGCGCCGGTGCCGTTCTCGTCCACCATCTATCTCTTCGCCGAAGCCGTCCTCGCCGCCGGCAGCGAGGAGCAGAAGCAGAAATATCTGCCCAGGATCGCGAGCGGCGATTTCGTCGGCGCCTTCGCGCGTGCCGAAGGCCCCGGCGCGGTGACGCCGAAATCCATCCGCACGACCTTCAAGGGCGGCAAGCTCTCCGGCCGCAAGATCGCGGTGGTGGACGGGATGGATGCCGATGCCGCCATCGTGCTCGCGCGAAGCTCCGATGAACCGGGCGAGCGCGGCCTGTCGCTCTGCATCGTCGACCTGAAGACCGTGTCGAAGCGCGCGGAAGATTCCATCGATCCCTCGCGCAAGCATGCGGAGCTGACGTTCGGCGACACGCCGGCCGAAGCGCTGGGCAAGGCGGGCGAGGGCTGGGCGCTCGCCTCCGCCGTGCTCGACCGCGCCGCGATCATGACGGCGTTCGAACAGGTCGGCGGCGCCGATTCCTGCCTCGCCATGGCGAAGGATTACGCCATGCAGCGCTACGCCTTCGGCCGGCTGATCGGCTCCTACCAGGCGATCAAGCACAAGCTCGCGGACATGTACGTCAACAACGAGCTCGCCCGCTCCAACGCCTATTACGGCGCCTGGGCGCTGTCGACCGGCGCGCGCGAATTGCCGCTGGCGGCGGCGGCGGCGCGCGTCTCCGCCACCCAGGCCTTCGACTACGCCGCGAAGGAGAATACCCAGACCCATGGCGGCATCGGCTTCACCTGGGAGGTCGACTGCCATCTCTTCTACAAGCGCTCGCGCGAGCTGGGCCTGAGCCTCGGCCCGCAGCGCGCCTGGAAGGACAAGCTCGTGACTCAACTGGAGCATGCCAACGCTTGAGAAAAGCGAATGGCGAATAGCGAATAGCGAATGGGGAGTGTGGCGGCCTGACGGGCGTTCACTCGCCAGTCGCCGACACCGGAGAAAGCGACCATGGATTTCGAAGACACCAGGGAAGAAGCCGCGTTCCGCGCCGAGGCCAACAAATGGCTCTCCGCCAACGCCAGGCTGCGCGGCAGCAAAACCTCGAAGGACGATCTCGAGGAGATGGAGAACGGCGCCGCCGGCGAGATGGCCGCGTCCAAGGCCTGGCAGAAGAAGAAGGCCGAGGCCGGCTACGCGCGCATCACCTGGCCCAAGGGCTCGGGCGGCATGGGCGGCACGCCGATGCAGGCGATCATATTCGGCCAGGAGGAGGCGAAGTACGACGTCGCCACCGGGGCGCCCTTCGCCATCGGCCTGGGCATGTGCATCCCGACGCTGATGACCTATGGCGACGACGCGGCGAAGAAGCGTTACGTCTGGCCGGCGGTGTGCGGCGACGAGATCTGGTGCCAGCTCTTCTCCGAGCCGGCCGGCGGCTCCGACGTCGCGGGCCTGCGCACCCGCGCCGAGAAGCAGGGCGACGAGTGGGTCATCAACGGCCAGAAGATCTGGACCACCGGCGCGCAGTTCTCCGACTTCGGCATCCTGCTCACCCGCACCGACCCCGACGTGCCCAAGCACAAGGGGCTGACGATGTTCTACATCGACATGCACGATCCCGCCGTGGAAGTGCGGCCGATCAAGCAGGCGAGCGGCGGCTCGGGCTTCAACGAGGTGTTCTTCACCGATCTCAAGGTGAAGGATTCCCAGCGCCTGGGCGAGGTCGGCCAGGGCTGGCAGGTCGCGCTGACGACCCTCATGCACGAACGTCTCGCCGTCGGCGGCGGCCAGGGCGGCGGGCTCGACGTCAAGGAGCTGATGGCGCTCGCCCGCACGCTGGAGCTCGAAGACGGACCCGCGATCAAGAACGCGTCCGTGCGCGAGCGCATTGCCGACTGGTATGTCCGCTCGGCGGGCCTCAAATACACCACCTATCGCACCATGACGGCGCTGTCCCAGGGCAAGCAGCCCGGGCCGGAAGCCTCCATCGCCAAGATCGTCGTGGCGTCGAAGCTGCAGGACCTGTCGGCGTTCGCGATGGAGCTGGAAGGCGAGGCCGGCGCGCTCAAGGGCGAGGACGCGCCGATGCACGGCATGTTCCAGATGGGTTGGATGTCGTCGCCGGGCCTCAGGATCGCCGGCGGCACCGACGAGATCCTGCGCAACATCATCGCCGAGCGCGTGCTCGGCCTGCCGCAGGACGTCCGCGTCGACAAGGACGTGCCGTTCAACAAGATGCCCACGGGAAGGTAAGAACCATGATCAACTACGTCACCATCGGCACCAACGATCTCGAGAAGGCCAAGGCCTTCTACGGCCCGCTGCTCGCGGAGCTCGGCGGCAAGCCCGCCTGGGCGAGCGAGCGCATGCAGGGCTACGCCAGCAAGGCCGGCATGGTCGCGATCTGCACGCCGCATGACGGCAAGGCGGCCTCGGTGGGCAACGGCTCGATGTTCGGGCTGGCCGCGCCGGACCGCGCGGCGGTGGACAGGATCTACGCCAAGGCGATGGCGCTCGGCGCCAGCGACGAAGGCGCTCCCGGCGCGCGCACCGACAATTTCTACGGCGCCTATTTCCGCGACCTCGACGGCAACAAGCTCTGCGTCTACAAGGTCGGGTGATCTCTTCGCCCTGCATCAAGGTGTGCACGATCGACGCCGCCTCCGGGCTTTGCGCCGGCTGCGGCCGGTCCCTCGACGAGATCGCGCGCTGGGGAAGCATGGGCGAGGCCGAGCGCCGCGCGGTCATGGCAGCGCTGGCGGTGCGGATGCGCGCCAAGGGTTTGAAACCTCGGGAAGGAACGGCATCATGAAAGACTTCAGCGGCAAGTACGCGGTGATCACCGGCGGCGGCACGGGCATGGGGCGCGAGCTCGCGATCCAGCTCGCCGCCGAAGGCTGCAACGTCGCCACGTGCGACGTCTCCCGCGAGAACATGGCCAAGACCCGAGAGCTCTGCATCGCGCAGGGCACCCAGGGCACCAGGGTCGCGACCTATGTCGCCGACGTCTCCATCGAGGACCAGATGAACCGCTGGGCCGAGGACGTGAAGAAAGAGCTGGATACCGACCAAATCCACCTTCTCATCAACAACGCCGGAATCGGTGGCGGCGGCAGCATCGTCAACGGCGACCGCGCGCAATGGGAGAAGACGTTCAACGTCTGCTGGGGCGGCGTGTATCATGGCGTGCGCGCGTTCCTGCCGCTGTTGATGAAGGCGAGCGAGGGCCACATCGTCAATACGTCGAGCGTCAACGGCTTCTGGGCCTCCATCGGCCCGGGCCGGCCGCACACCGCCTATTCGGCGGCGAAATTCGCGGTCAAGGGCTTCACTGAGGCGCTGATGACCGATCTCGCCATGAACGCGCCGCACATCAAATGCTCGGTGGTCATGCCCGGCCACATCGGCACCGACATCGTGGCCAATTCGCGCAGGGTGCTGAGCGGCAGCGACAAGGTGGACGCGGGCGCCGCGCGCAAGATGATGAGCGCCATGGGCATGGACGTTTCCGCCATGACCGACGAGCAGATCGCCGCCATGGTCGACATGCAGGCCACGGCCTTCCGCGACAACGCGCCGACCAGCGCCGCCCAGGCCGCGAAGATCATCCTCGACGGCGTGAAGGCCGCCAAGTGGCGCATCCTCGTCGGCAATGACGCCGAATTCCTCGACGCCCAGGTGCGCAAGGATCCGGAAAAGGCCTACACGCCGGAATTCTACCAGAGCCTGATCGACGGCACGCAGTGGCGGATTTAGCGTCCCAACTTCTTTGCGGCCCGCTGGATGGCTTCGGGAGCCGACGGATCGATATCGACGACGCCCTTCGTCTTTCGGCCCACAAGCTTGGGCTCCGCGCCGGAGTTATCGAAGATCAGTGCTAGATCGGCCTGCGCGAGGAACCATGGCAATTGTTTGAACGAGCGCTCTCGACGTTCAACGATTTTGTCTTCCGGAACGCGGTGGCCGCCCTTGGCGACCCGCAGACGAACGCGTTCAATATTTCTTTGCGGACTATCCAACGTGACGTACAAAAGATGAATGTCAAATCCAAAACTCTTGGCCAGCCTTACCAGCTTTCGATACTTTGACGTCGACAGGACGGTTTCGACGCCAACTGTCTGATGTGCCTTTATGGACGCCCTCAGCCACTTCATTATTCGCGTGAGGGCTTCGCCATTCGCCTGTGGAAGGTCTACCGCTTCCTGGTCGCTGATGTGTGCGGCCAGAAGGTCGGGGTTTATGATCCAAACGGACCGGCCAAAGCCGGCAATGTCTGTCCGATCATACATCGTGCTTTTGCCGGACCCATTGGGCCCTGCAACGATCCACAATCGTGGCGATTCGAGCTTGGCCAAAAATAGCCCCCGTGGAAATTCACGCTTTGGCTTTTTTCTTCTTTCTTCTCTTTTTCTTCGCTCCAGATCGGAATTGCCTCTGCAAAGGGGTTTTCAAGAGGGTTTCGTCCGAGTGCGGTGAAAATCGCTTTATCGACACGCCAGAATTTGCACGGCGCGCCGCGACCACGTTCAGGGAAAATACGGTGATCAGCTTTCTGACGAAATCCGGGCGGTCAGAGTCCAATTCGAACTGTACGGCCGATTTGCCGCGCTGATTTTTGATCCGCTTTTTTTCTACAGTGCTGCTGGCGCTTATTCGTATTGGTTTGAAGCGGACCAGGGTTTTTGGCATAGGGCATAGTCTTTGATGTTCTGCGCCTTCTAGCAGATAAATCGCTCGCTGCACAGCGTCCCCTCACACAGCACCGGATGCGTCTTCCGCTCCGGCATCACATATTCGGGCACGGGGGAGTCTCGTTGGCGGCGCGATGACGCTACAGGAACCCCGCCGTCAACGGAAAGTGCTCAGACGTCGATTTTCACCGGCCGCAGGAAATAGGGCGGCGGCTTCGGCGGATTGGAGACCGGCATCAGATAGAATTCCAGTCCAAGCGGCTTCGACACGTTGCGCGGGTAGCGGCGCACGAACTCCGTCTTCATTTGAGTCATGACCTGCTTGTGCAGCTCCGGCGGGTCGCTGCCGTAGACGGCCTTGAAGGCGCCGCAGTCCCTGTGATCCATCACGACCACCCGGTCGATGTCGTGCAGCTTCCTGGCGAGCGCGATGTGATCCCAGATGGCGCCGATTGAGGTGGGGAATGCCAGCGATACGCCGGCGAGCGATGCGCCCGCAAGCGCGACCATGTCGTACACGCCCGGGATGCCCAGTCCGCCATCGATCTTCGCATCGTCGAGAAACCGGATGGTGGAATAGACGCAACGCGGGTCGATGCACATGATGCACAGCGCGTCGCTCTTGAAGTCGGCGGCGGCGGCGCGCTGCGGCAGCAGGCCTGCGGCCATCCCGGCGACGCCCGCCGCGGCAAGGCCAGTAAATACCCTTCGGCTTAATCCAGAATTCTCATGCTCTTCGCACATGCGCGAATCCCCTCTTCAGCCTGTGGACGGAACCTTACTCCCCATCGCGAATTTGCGCGCGTCAACCCCTTGCCCGGGGGCGGATTCGGCGCGAGCATCGACGGACAGCGGGGCGCGTGACGCGGCCCAATGCCTTGGGAAACAAGCGCCCGCCGCGCCTCGAACCCCACGCTTACAGGGGTAATGGAGGCGACATGTCCAGCAGGAGAGGAAGCGGGCCACGTGCAGTGGCCCTGGTAGGACCCTATGGCAGCGGCAAGACCACGCTGCTCGAATCCATCCTCACCGTCACCGGCGCGGTGCAGCGCAAGGGCTCGATCGCGCAGAAGAACACGGTGGGCGACGCCTCCGCCGAGGCGCGGGCCCGCCAGATGAGCGTCGAGGTCAATTGCGCGACCACGAAATATCTCGACGACAGTTTCACCTTTCTCGACTGCCCCGGCTCCATCGAATTCCTGCAGGATACCCTCAACGTGCTGCCCGGCGTGGACGCCGCCATCGTGGTGTGCGAGCCCGACCCGGCGAAGGCGCAGATGCTCAAGCCCTATCTCAAGCGGCTGGGCGACCAGGGCATCCCGCATTTCCTGTTCATCAACAAGATCGACAAGGCGCAGGGCAACGTCCGCGACCTGCTTGTGGCGCTGCAGGAGGCGAGCGACAAGCCGCTGCTGATGCGCCAGCTCCCGATCGTGGAGGGCGGCGCGGTGAAGGGCTTCGTCGATCTCGCGCTGGAGCGCGCCTTCGTCTATTCGCCGCACGCCGAGAGCAAGGTCGTCGACATGACCGGCGACCAGAAGGACGAGGAGAAGCAGGCCCGTTTCGCCATGCTCGAAAAGCTCGCCGACTACGACGAGCATCTGATGGAGGAGCTGCTGTCCGACCAGGAGCCGCCGCGCGACGAGGTGTTCGACGATCTGTCGAAAGAGCTGGCCGAAGGGCTGGTCGTGCCCGCGCTGATGGGTTCCGCCGAGGGCGACAATGGCGTGCGCCGCCTGCTCAAGGCGCTGCGCCACGAAGTCCCGGGCGTGGACGCCGTGGCCGCGCGCCTGGGCGTGAAGAGCAACGGCGATGCGATCGTCCAGGTGCTGAAGACCTACAACGGCGCGCACGGCAAGCTGTCGCTGGCGCGCGTCGTGTCCGGCACGCTGAAGGACGGCGCCACCCTGCATCGCCATGACGGTTCGGATGCCCGCATCGGCGGCATGTTCGCGCTCAGGGGCGAGGCCCAGACCAAGCTCACCGAAGCCAGGGCCGGGGAGAGCGTGGCGCTCGGCCGGCTCGAAGGCGTCGCCACCGGCGAGACATTGTCCGCCGCCAGGATCGTGCCGCCGAAAGTGGAGATCGAGCGCCTGCCCGTGGTCTACAGCCTCGCCATCGAGACCACCGACCGCAAGGACGAGGTCAAGCTCACCGCCGCGATCCACAAGCTGCAGGAAGAAGACCCGTCGCTGCATTTCGAGCAGAATGCCGAGCTGCAGGAGATGGCGCTGCTGGGCCAGGGCGAGATCCATCTCAAGGTCGCCGTCGAGAAGCTCGCCAGCAAATACGGCCTCAAGGTCGCCACCCATCAGCCCAAGGTGCCCTACAAGGAAACGATCAAGCGGCCGACGAAGCAGCACGGGCGCCACAAGCGCCAGTCCGGCGGCCACGGCCAGTTCGGCGACGTGCATGTCGAGATCAAGCCGCTGCCGCGCGGCTCGGGCTTCGTGTTCGAGGACCAGATCAAGGGCGGCGTGGTGCCGCGCAACTTCATCCCGTCGGTCGAGAAGGGCGTCGTCGACTACCTGAAGCAGGGCCCGCTGGGTTTCCCCGTCGTGGATGTCGGCGTGGCGCTGTTCGACGGCTCCTATCACGCCGTCGATTCCTCGGATGCGGCGTTCCAGACGGCCGCGCGCATCGCCATGACGGAAGGCATGCCGAATTGCGCGCCCGTGCTGCTCGAGCCGGTGATGAAGGTGCGCATCCACGTGCCCAGCGATGCCACGTCGAAGGCCAACCAGGTGGTGAGCGGCCGCCGTGGGCAGCTGATGGGCTTCGATGCCCGTCCGGGCTGGAAAGGCTGGGACACCGTGGAAGCGCAGATGCCGCAATCGGAGCTGCACGGCCTCATCATCGACCTGCGCTCGCTCACCCAGGGCGTGGGCACCTACGAGATGGAGTTCGATCACCTCGCCGAGCTCGGCGGCAAGCTTGCCGAGCAGGTCGTCGCCGCGCACAAGCAGGCGGCGTGATATCCGTGCCTTGGCGGGCGGGCGGTCGCCCTCCCGCGCTCTGTCCAATTGGGGAAAACACGATGAACGGCACTTTCGACGGACTTTTCCATACCCGCCTGCGCGCCTCCACCTCGCATCTGTTCTGGGTCGGCCTGGCCCTGGCCGTGCTCGGCATCGCCGCGCTGGTCTTCCCGGTCATCTCCACGCTTGCCGCGGCGCTCTTCGCGGGCTGGGTGTTCCTGTTCTCGGGCGTCGTGCTGCTGATCGGGTCGTTCTCGATCCACGGCACCGGACCGTTCTTCGGCGCGCTCCTGATCAGCCTGCTCTCCATCGCGGCGGGCGCGTTTCTCGTGTTCCATCCCTTCGCGGGCGAACTCGGGCTCACGGTGTTCCTGGTCGTCCTGTTTCTCGTCGAGGGCGTGTTCGAGATCGTCTTCGCCTTCGAGATGCGGCCGCATCCGGGCTGGAGCTGGATGCTCATCTCCGGCCTCGCCAGCATCATCCTCGCGCTCCTGATCGCAGCCGGGCTTCCCGGCACGTCCCTGATCGCGCTGGGCGTGCTGCTGGGGGTCAACTTCCTCAGCACCGGGCTGGGCTACATCCTGGTGTCGCGCGCGGTGCGCCGCGCCGCCTGAAGGAAAAAAAGCGCCGGAGCGAGGGGGGATCCGCTCCGGCGCCGGTGCTTGGGTGCCGCGGCCGATTGGGGGAAAGCGCGCGGCATTAGATATCTGGTGACGCGGGAATCCTGTTTCAAGGGCCAATTTGCAAGCTGTTGCCGCCCGATTGCAGCGATTTTAGGGCTCTGCGGGACCAGCCTCGCCGCGCGCCTGATCTCAGCAGAGGCTGTCGCTTGGGCACTGGGAATACTGGTGCTACCCTGAGACAAAAGGTAACCGGCCGATGGGGCGTCGCAATGCGGCATCCGCATGTTGAAGGATCGGGGGCCAGCCAAAAGCTCCGGCTTTTGGCGGCTGCGGCTTCGCTGGTACTACTGCTGGGTCCGGGTATCGGCTGGGCCGCGGGAAACGTCGTCGCGCGCGCGGAGTTCCAACTGCCTTTGCAGGCGCAATGGTTTGACAGCGGTGTCGCGGCGAGCCAAGCGACATCGCTCGCTATATCGGCAAGTGGGCGTGGATATATCGGAGCGATCAGCCTCGGCCAGCCAGATATCAGTGACTATCAATCGCCGGAAGGCGATGCACAAACCACCACCGGCATACAGGGCCGGCGCATTCCTTATCTCGCGTCTGGACTGACGCCATGGTCGCTTGTTGGGAAGATAGGCCCTTCGGGTAAGCCGTTCGAGATCGGAGCGGGAAAAACAATCGTCCCGTCGACCTCGGGCGAGCTCTATTTGAGCGTCAACGACAATAATTTTCGGGACAATTCCGGAAGCTGGGAGGTTTCGATAACGGGCAGGCTCAACGCGGATCGCCTGACCGAAGTGAGCGGAATCGAGGGCAGTCCAACGAGAAGTGACCTATGCGAGGCACTTGCCGAGCGCCTCATAAAGCGCGGCGTCCAGATCGCGCTGTCCAACAATATCATCCGCGTTCGGGTCAATAATCAGTGGATCGAGATCGAGAATCCGGCCGCAGCCGCGCAGTTGGCGCTCTATGGTTTCGCCGGCGGCGTTATGATGGGTTGCGCGGGCGCGTCGCATTAAACGCGGAACATCAAAAAGCCCAGTCCTTCGCGGCTTTCACGATGAAATCGCGGAACGCCGCCACGCGCTTGGACTGCCGCAGCGCGTCGCAATAGACCAGATGCACATCGAAGGTCGGGCCTTCGATTTCCGGCAGGATGCGCACCAGCCCGCGGCGCTCCGCGGCGAGGTAGTCGGGCAAGGCGGCGATCCCCATGCCGGTTTCGGTGGCCATCAGGATGCCGGTGATGTTGTTGATGCGCAGCGCATTGACGCAACCGCCAGGTGCCGCGCGGCGCGCGGTGTCGATCAGCCAGTTGACGTCACGGATTTCCGGGGCCGCCGTTTCGCCATAGGCGATGAGCGGGTGCGTCGCCAGCTGCTCCAGCGTCGCCGGCGTGCCGGCGCGCGCGAGATACTCGGCGGTCGCGTAGAGATGGTAATGCACCGTGAAGAGCTTGCGCTGGATGAGGTCGGCCTGCACCGGCGCGCGCATGCGGATGGCGAGGTCGGCTTCGCGCTGGGTGAGATCGAGCTCGCGGTCCTCGAACACCAGATGCACCTGGAGCTCGGGAAATTCCGTCATGAATTCGCGCATGCGTGGCAGCACCCAGTAGGCGCCGAGCCCGTGGCTGGTCGTGACCTTGAGCGAGCCGCGGGGGGCGGACTGGGCGTTCTTGAGCGCTTCCTCGGCCTGGCCGAGACGGGTGAGCACGTCGGCCACCGCGCCGTAGAGCAATTCGCCCTCGTCGGTGAGCGTGAGCCCGCGCGCGTGGCGCTGGAACAGCGGGGTGGAGATCTCTTCCTCGAGCGCGCTGATCTGCCGGCTCACCGCCGACTGGCTCAGCATCAGCATCTGGCCGGCATGGGTGAAACTGCCGGCGGATGCCACGGCGTGGAAGATGCGAAGCTTGTCCCAATCCATTTTCGCGCCCCTCCAAGGCGCCTTGTGCCATCGCGCTCAGTGGCCCGCGGCGAGGAACCGCTCCGCTTCGAGCGCCGCCATGCAGCCCATGCCCGCGGCCGTCACCGCCTGGCGGAAGACCTTGTCCTTCACGTCGCCGGCGGCGAACACGCCGTCCACGCCGGTGCGCGTGGAGTCCGGCGCCGTCACGATATAGCCGTCGCGGTCCATCTCGACCTGGCCGCGGAACAGATCCGTGGCCGGCGAATGGCCGATGGCGACGAACAGTCCGTCCACGGCGAGCGTGCTGGTGCTTCCGTCGGCGATGTTGCGCAGCCGGATCGCCTCGACCGCGCGCGGCGTGGTGCTACCAAGAACCTCGTCCACCACGGAATCATAAAGTATTTCAATTTTCGGATTGGCGGCGAGCCGCATCTGGTTGGTCTTGTCGGCGCGCAGGAAGGCGCGGCGATGGATCAGCGTCACCTTGTCGGCGAAATTGGTGAGGAACAGCGCTTCCTCCGCCGCGGTGTTGCCGCCGCCGACCACGGCGACGTTCTTGCCGCGGAAGAAGAAGCCGTCGCAGGTGGCGCAGGCCGAGACGCCGAAGCCCTTGAATCGCTCCTCGCTGGGCAGGCCCAGCCAGTTGGCGCTGGCGCCGGTGGCGACGATCAGCGCCTGCGCGAGATAGCGGTCGCCGGAATCCCCCACCAGCGTGAACGGCCGCTTGGCGAGATCGACGGAGGCGATGGTGTCGTGGATGATCCTGGTCCCGACATGCTCGGCCTGGGCCTGCATCTGCTCCATCAGCCACGGGCCCTGGATGGCCTCGGCGAAGCCCGGATAGTTCTCGACTTCGGTGGTGATGGTGAGCTGGCCGCCGGGCTGGATGCCGGCGATCATCACCGGCTCCAGCATGGCGCGCGCGGCATAGATGGCCGCTGTGGCGCCCGCGGGTCCGCTGCCCAGGACAATCACTTTGGCGGAGAGGTGATCCGGCATGGCGCTCCCAGAGCTGGCGCCTCGGCCGTTGACGCCCCCAAGCTAAGTATTCTTGGCCTTCATATCGGAAGCGTTCGCGGAAAGGTCAAGAAGCCCGCGCACGCGCTTTGCCGCACGGCCCGTTTCGTCCAGAGGCTCGTAGCTCCACTGCGCGATTTTTCCGGTAAACGGGCGCGCGATTCCCCGCGCCTCCAGCGAGGCGTGAAACTTTCGGAATTTGTCGGAGCCTCCGGGTAATGGAAAAATATGCACGGGCTTTCCCGTCGCGGCCGCCTCGCAGGCCATGTTGACCGAATCGGCGGTGACCAGGAACGAGTCGGCCCAGCCCAGCGCGCCCAGATACGGGTTCTCGCCTTCGCCGTTCCACAGGAACGCGCCGGTGTTTTGCAGGGCCGATGCGAGCCGCGCGACGTTGGCCGCGCCGGTGCGCCGCGACGGCAGCACGATCAGTCCGAAGTCCCGCGACAGCGCCCCCAGCGCCGCGCCCAATTCATCGGCTTCCGAATCGCCGAAATGGTAAACCTTGCTGGTGCCGCCCACGAGCACGGCGAGCCGCGGCGTCTTCACCGGCATGAGGAGTTTGGCGAAGGCCGCGCGCGCGCCGGCGAGCTTCGCCTGCGTGATGCGGTTGGGGCTGCCGATGATGGGGAAAACATTCGCGCCCGCGAGCCCGTCATGCTCGGGCGGGATCACGAGGTCGAAATTCGACGGGGCGACGCGCGGGTGCTGGGTCTGCACCAGCAGGGTCCGGCCCCCGCTCGCCTCCTTGATCGCCTTCACGATGGGAATGCTCTGCCTGCCGCAGCCGATCACGATTTCGGGCCACGGCGGCGCGAGCGGGGACGAGTCCGGTGTCAGGTGCCCGAAGGGGGAGATCAGCGTTCTCGGCGCGATCCACGACCAGGGCGCGGCGAGCCGGACGCGCTTGACTTCGACAGCCAAGCCCAGCCGCTCGGCCAGCCCAAGCGCCTGATTTTCCATGCCCGCGACACCTTCGGTCACGACCCAGGCGCTATTTGTGCGTTCGCTTGCCATCGCGGTCCGACAGGAACTTTCCCGTACTCGAAATTTTATTGCTGAAGGCGACCAAGGGGAGTTAAATGCCCCCGCGTCAATCCACCAGGATGTCCCATGGAGCGGCACAAGCTCGATTCCATTGATCTGAGAATACTCGCTGAATTGCAGGATGATGGCCGAATTACCAATGTGGAACTGTCCCGCCGCGCCAAGATCACCGCACCCCCCTGCCTTCGCCGAATGCGGGCCCTCGAGAAGGCCGGCTACATCAAAGGATACCACGCCGACCTCGATGGCAAGGCGCTGGGCTACGAAGTCGCCGGTTTTGCCTTCGTCGGGCTGAACTCCCAGGCGGACGCCGACCTGCGCGGCTTCGAGGAGCGGGCGCGCGCCTGGCCGCAGGTGCGCGAGTGCTACATGCTCCAGGGCGAGGTCGACTTCGTCCTGAAATGCGTGGCGAAGGACCTTTCGTCCTTCCAGCAGTTCATCACCGAAACCCTCACGGCGGCGCGCAACGTCGCCAGCGTGCGCACCGCGCTCGTCATCCGCGCCAGCAAGCAGGAGCCGGGCGTTCCGATCGAGGTGAAATAGCTCAGTGGTCGATGTGCCGGCCCCTGGTTTCCGGCACGAAGATCAGCGTCACCACGAAGCCGACGGCGGATACGATCACGGGATACCACAGCCCCGAATAGAGATTGCCCGTCGCCGCCACGATGGCGAAGACGATGGCGGGCAGAAGTCCGCCGAACCATCCCACGCCGACGTGATACGGCACCGACAGGGCCGTGTAGCGGATGCGCGTCGGGAAAAGCTCCACCAGCGCCGCGGCCTGCGGCGCGTAGAGCAGCGTGGCGGCGACGATGAAGACCAGCAGGATCCACACCGCCTTGCGCACGTCGTGGACGTTGACGGATGCCGCGGCCGGATAGCCCGCGGCGCCGAGGGCCGCGCGCAGCTTCGCGTCGAAGGCCTTCTTCGCGGCCGCCAGCGACGCCGCGTCCATCGCCGTGCCTTCGGGTGCCTGCACGCGCGCGCCCGCCACGCTCACCGTCGCCGGCGCGTTCGGCCCCGCGGCGGCGTTGTGGTAGGGCACGCCCATGCCCGTCAGCGTGCTCTTGGCGATGTCGCAGGCGTGCAGGAACTTCGTCTTGCCGATGGGATCGAACTGGATGGAGCAGTTCGCGGGATCGGCGGTGACGGTGACGGGCGCGTGCGCCGCCGCCCGCGCCAGCGCGGGATTCGCCGCATCGGTCAGCATCTGGAACATCGGGATGAAGCACACGGCCGACAGCAGAAGGCCCGCCAGCATCACCGGCTTGCGCCCGATGCGGTCCGACAGCCAGGCGAACAGCATGTAGAGCGGCAGGCTCGCGAGCGTGACGACGAGGATGAGGATCTCCGTCTGGCTCGCCGAAACGCGCAGGACCTTTTCCAGGAACACCTGCGTGTAGAACTGCGCCGTGTACCAGACCACGCCCTGCGCCGCGAGCACGCCGAACAGCGCCGCCAGCATGATGCGCAAATTCCTGCCCTGGCCGAACGCCTCGCGCAGCGGCGCCCTGGAGGCGCGGCCCTCCTCCTGGATCCGCCGGAAGATCGGCGACTCCTCGAGCGACAGCCGGATCCACAGCGACACCGCGAGCAGGAGCACCGACACGCCGAAGGGGATGCGCCAGCCCCAGGCGTCGAACTCCGCCTCCGGCATCTCCGCGCGCACGGCGATGATGACGATGAGCGCGAGCGCCAGCCCCATCCCCGCCGCGGCCTGGATCCAGCCCGTGGCGAAGCCGCGATGCGTGCGCCCCACATGCTCGGCCACGTAGATGGCGGCGCCGCCATATTCGCCGCCAATGGCGAAGCCCTGCAGCACGCGCACGGCGATCAGCGCGATGGGCGCGGCGAGCCCGATGGTGGCGTAGTCCGGAAGGAAGGCGACCGCGAAGGTCGCCAGGCCCATCACCAGGATGGTGACGACGAAGGCGCGCTTGCGCCCCACCACGTCGCCGATGCGCCCGAACACGATGGCGCCGAACGGCCGCACGATGAAGCCGGCCGCGAAGGTGAGCAGGGCCGCGATGTAGCCCTGGGTGGGGCCCAGCGCCGAATAGAAATGGCTGCCGATGATCCCCGCGAGCGAGCCGAAGATGAAGAAGTCATACCATTCGAACACGGTTCCGGTGGCGGACGCCGCCACCACCACGCCGATATGCGGCTGCCGCGCCGCGCGCGTTTCGCTCATCTTGTGTCCTCCCGCCCGTCCAGTGCTAGCGAGCGTCGGGCGCGGCGGCAAGTTGGGGCCGATGCGGCCGGCGCAGCCATGTCGCGACAATTTCATATTGGCCGCGGACGCCCAGACGCTATAGTCCCGGCGGTGGTCGGGAGTACCTATGGGCAAAGTACCCGTCGGGCGCGCTATCTCAGCGGCTTATCGATTCCTGTTCGCGAGGCTCGGGACCGTCCTGGGGCTCGGCTGGCTTCCGGCGGCGTTCTACGCGGCGGCGGTCTGGTTCTGCCTGCAAAGGCTGGGTGCGGCCGTCCAGGTCGCGGTGCCGTCCAGCGGCGCCTTCAATGAGTTCACGGCGGTGGATTTCCTGGCGCTTCTGGTGGCCACGGTCATCCTGGTGCCCACCGCGCTGGTGCCCTTCGCGGCCAGGGCACTGGGCCGGCCGCAGGAACCCGCCGTCGCCCATTTCGTCTACGGCAAGCGGGAGTTCCGGCTCACCCTGGCGCTCCTCACCTTCTACGTGTTGCTGATCGCGGTGCTGGTGGCGCTCGCGATCACGCTCCAGCTTGCCATCGGCATCGGCGTGCCCAAGCCCGGCGCGCCGCTGGCCGGCTACACCATGCCCGCCGAGTGGCAGGGCATCCCGCTCGCGGTTTGGTTGAACGGCGCGGCGGGCCTGGTGATCGGCTTCATGGGCCTGTTCCTGGCCGTGCGCTTCGGTTTCTTCCTGACGGCGCTCTCCGTGGCCGAGGAGCATGTGACCCTCAACCGCGCCTGGTCGCTCAGCCGCGGCAGCTTCTGGCGGCTGGCAATAGTCAGTCTCGCCATCGGCGCTCCGATGGCGGCGCTGTTCGCCGGCGCGGTCTGGCTGATCGAGGGCGACAGCCTCCCGGACGTGTTGCGGACGGCGTGGAGCGGCATCCCGTCGGAAGGGATGAGCGGGCTCTATCGCCTGCAATTCGAGCATGCGGGCGCGCTCGCGGGCGTGCTGGCCGTGCTGATGGTGATGAAGAGCGCGCTGGTCTGCGGCGCGTCGGCCTACGCCTATCGCACGGTCGCGCTGGGCGAGATGGAGCAGGAGGCGCCGCGGGAAGCCCCCGCCGCGCCGGCGCCGCGGCATGTCGAGCCGGAGTTCGAACCTGCCTGGGCGGCCGCCAAGGCAATGGCGGACGCCCATCCCCGCTGGCGGCCGCGCGAGCCGGTTGTGGAGCCCGAAGCGCCCGCATCCGCCCCCGATGAGCACGCGCTCGCCTCCGAAGCCGCCGCAACCGTGCTCGCGGACATGCCCATCGCGCACGTCGCAGCGCACGACACCGCGCCCGAAGGGGACGCGATGTCGCACGCCGCGGCCGATCGCGGGGACGTGCAGGCCGGCGGTCACGTCGCGGCCGAGCCGGCTGCGAACGCCATGACTCAAGCGGAAATCGTGCACGCCGCTTTCGCGCAGATGCCGGGATATGTCGGTGGCGCCCAGGCACCGGACGCGCACGCCGCCGCCAGCGGCGCCGCGCCCGGCCCGGAAAGCGAAAGCCACGCCCCGCCGCTCGATCCGGCCGGAGCCGCGGCCATGACCGCGGCGAGAGAATTGGAGCCCGGGGCTCCGGACAGCGGGCGTTGACCGGACCTTCGCGGTTAGCTAACCTCCTGGCTAATGGCGACCGTCAAGATCCACGAAGCCAAGACCAACCTCTCCCGGCTCATCGCCCGCGTCGAGGCCGGCGAGGAGATCGTCATCGCGCGGGGCGACAAGCCGGTGGTGAAACTGACGCAGGTCGCTACGGCTGACGCTGCGGGCCCTCGGGGCTTTGCAGAGGACGCCGCACCTTATGAGGACATGACCGCGCCGCAGCGCGCGCGCATCACCTTCGATCCCGCGGTGTGCGGTGGACGCCCCTGTATCCGCGGCATGCGTATCCGCGTGAGCGACGTCGTGGGCATGCTTTCGGCGGGAATGAGCAAGAAGCAAATTCTCGCCGACTATCCTTATCTCGAACGCGACGACATCGATGCCGCTCTTGCCTACGCCGCGAGCAGCGCCGGTCATCGTGTGATCCGGGCAAGTTGATTGCGTTTCCTGCTCGACGCGCAGCTGTCGCCGCGGCTGGCCGCGGCGCTGACGCGGGCCGGTCACCAGGCCGATCACCTGTTCGCGCTCGGCCACGCATCGGCGCCCGACGCCACAATCTGGCGCCTCGCGCAGGAACTGGGCGCTGCCATCCTCACCAAGGACTCGGATTTCGCCGCGATGCGGATGCGCGAGGACGCCGGCCCCGCCGTGATCTGGTTGCGGCTTGGGAATTGTACGAATGCTGAGCTTGAGCGAACGCTGATGCGCCATCTGCCGGAGATCGTGGCAGCGGTGGAGGCGGGGGAAGTGCTGATAGAAATTGTGTAAGTTACGTTTAAGGCTTCGGTATCCTGCGCGCCACGTGGTGGATGTGCAGGATTTCCACGCCTGTTTCGATCTCGCGATAGAAGATGCGGAAGGGATAGCGTATCAGCGGCATGACCCGCACTCCGGACCGTTGCGATAGCTTTCTGGCGTTTCGGGGAAATCGTTCCGTGAGCGCGATCACCTCGCGTATCCTTTGCTCCAGCCGCGCGAGCTGGAACGGATGGTTGGCCTTTGTGTAAGCGAGGATGTCGTCCAGGTCGGCGCGCGCGCCTTCCGTGAAGACGACGGTCATGACCCGCGATATTTGGCCAAGGTGGCTTCGACTTCCGCAGCGGAGGCGAATTTGCCGTCCGCGGAATCGCGCAAGCCTCGGTCGACTCCGGCGAGCTCTTCCGGCGTGGCGTGATAGTCGCCCTGACCCAGCTCCGCTTCGATCTGCAAAGCGACGCGCGCGAGTTCGTCCTGCGCGCCCTTGGGCCAGCCCTTGGCCCGGTCAAGGAGATCGGAAAGCACCTTGTTCATGGACGCATTCTACCAGATCGGCGCAGTCGGGCCAATTTCGCCACTTTTGCCCATCACTCAGCCGCCTTGAGCTTCTTCGCCGCCGGGGCCGCCGCTGCGTTCTTCTTCAGCAGCGGCTTGAGGTATTGGCCGGTATAAGACCGCGTCGCCTTCGCCACATCCTCCGGCGTTCCGCTCGCCACGATCTCGCCGCCGCCGTCGCCGCCTTCGGGGCCGAGGTCGACGATCCAGTCGGCGGTCTTGATGACTTCGAGATTGTGCTCGATGACGACGACGGTGTTGCCGTTGTCGACCAGCTCGTGGAGCACCTCGAGCAGCTTCTTCACGTCGTGGAAGTGCAGGCCCGTCGTCGGCTCGTCCAGGATATAGAGCGTGCGCCCGGTGGCGCGGCGCGACAATTCCTTCGACAGCTTCACGCGCTGGGCCTCGCCGCCCGACAGCGTCGTCGCCTGCTGGCCGATGGAGATGTAGCCCAGGCCCACGCGCGTCAGCGTGTCGAGCTTCTCGCGGATCGAGGGCACCGCCTTGAACAGCTCCGCGCCGGCCTCCACCGTCATGTCGAGCACATCGGCGATGGAGTTGTCGCGGAACTTCACCTCCAGCGTCTCGCGGTTGTAGCGCTTGCCCTTGCAGACGTCGCATTGCACGTAGACGTCGGGCAGGAAGTGCATCTCGATCTTGATGACGCCGTCGCCCTGGCACGCCTCGCAGCGCCCGCCCTTGACGTTGAAGGAGAAGCGCCCCGGCTGATAGCCGCGCGCCTTCGCCTCCGGCAGCTCCGCGAACCAGTCGCGGATCGGGGTGAAGGCGCCGGTATAGGTCGCGGGATTCGAACGCGGGGTGCGCCCGATCGGCGACTGGTCGATGTCGATCACCTTGTCGAGGAACTCCAGCCCCTCGATGCGGTCGTGGGGCGCCGCATGCTCGCGCGCCTGGTTGAGGCGCCGGGCCGCCGCCTTGAACAGTGTCTCGATGATGAGCGTGGACTTGCCGCCGCCCGAGACGCCGGTGATGCAGGTGAGCGTGCCCAGCGGAATCTCAGCGGTGACGTCCTTGAGGTTGTTGCCCTTGGCGCCGATCACCTTGACCCAGCGGCCGTGCACCGCCTTGCGCCGCCTGGGCGGCACCGCGATCTGCTCGATGCCGACGAGATACTTGCCCGTGAGGCTCGCCGGATTGCGCATGATGTCGGCGGGGGTGCCCTCGGCGATGACGTGGCCGCCATGGATGCCGGCGCCCGGGCCCATGTCGATCACATGGTCGGCGGTGCGGATCGCCTCCTCGTCATGCTCGACGACGACGACGGTGTTGCCCATGTCGCGCAGGCCCTTGAGCGACTCCAGGAGCTTGGCGTTGTCGCGCTGATGCAGGCCGATCGAGGGCTCGTCGAGCACATAGAGCACGCCCGTCAGCCCCGAGCCGATCTGCGAGGCCAGCCGGATGCGCTGGCTCTCCCCGCCCGATAGCGTGCCCGAGGCGCGCGCCAGCGTGAGATAGTCGAGCCCGACATTGTTGAGGAACTTCAGCCGCGCGCGGATCTCCTTGAGGATGCGGGCGGCGATCTCCTGGTGCTGCCGGGACATCGTCCCGTCGATGTCGCGGAACCAGGTGTCGGCGAGCCGGATCGACTGCTCGCAGACCTGGCCGATATGCAGCCCGCCGATCTTCACCGCCAGTGCCTCCGGCTTCAGGCGATAGCCGTTGCAGGCGTCGCAGGGGCTGGTGTCCTGGTAGCGCTCGAACTCCTCGCGCACCCAGCTCGAATCCGTCTCCTTGTAGCGCCGGTCCATGTTGGGAATGACGCCCTCGAAGGTCTTCTTGGTCTCGTAGCGGCGCAGCCCGTCGTCGTAGATGAACTTGACCTCCTCCTCGCCCGAGCCGTTGAGGATCACGTCCTTCGCCTTCTTCGGCAGGTCTTCCCACGGCTCGTTGAGCGAGAATTTGTAGTGGCGCGCCAGCGCCTCCAGCGTCTGCAGATAATAGGGCGACGACGACTTGGCCCAGGGCGCGACCGCGCCCTTGCGCAGCGTCAATGTCTCGTCCGGCACCACCAGCGCCGGGTCGAAATAGAGCTGCGTGCCCAGCCCGTCGCAGGTGGGGCAGGCGCCGTGCGGGCTGTTGAACGAGAACAGGCGCGGCTCGATCTCCGGGATCGTGAAGCCGGAGACCGGGCAGGCGAATTTGGAAGACATCATCAGCCGCTTGGGCGCGCCGTCCTTCTCCTTCTCGTCGGCGAATTCCGCGATGACGAGCCCGTCGGCGAGATTGAGCGCGGTCTCAATGGAGTCCGGCAGCCGGTTGCCGAGGTCCTTCTTCACCGCGATGCGGTCGACCACCACCTCGATGTCGTGCTTGAGCTTCTTGTCGAGCGCGGGCGCGTTGCCGATCTCGTAGTACTTGCCGTCCACCTTGACGCGCTGGAAGCCCTTCTTCTGCAGCTCGGCGAATTCCTTGCGGTATTCGCCCTTGCGCCCGCGCACGATGGGCGCGAGCAGGAAGAGCCGCGTGCCCTCGGGCAGCGCCAGGATGCGGTCGGCCATCTGGCTGACCGTCTGGCTCTCGATGGGAAGCCCGGTCGCCGGCGAATAGGGCACGCCGACGCGCGCGAACAAAAGCCGCAGATAGTCGTAGATCTCGGTGACGGTGCCGACGGTCGAGCGCGGGTTGCGCGAGGTCGTCTTCTGCTCGATGGAGATGGCCGGCGACAGGCCCTCGATATGGTCCACGTCCGGCTTCTGCATCAGCTCCAGGAACTGGCGCGCATAGGCCGACAGCGACTCGACATAGCGGCGCTGGCCCTCGGCATAGATGGTGTCGAAGGCGAGGCTGGATTTGCCCGAGCCCGACAGCCCGGTCAGCACCGTCAGCGAGTCGCGCGGGATCTCGACGTCGACGTTCTTCAGATTGTGCTCGCGCGCGCCGCGGATGGAGATGTTCTTGAGCATGCAAAGTCCCGGATGGCGAAACGCCTAGCTTGTCCACCGCGCATGACAGGGGCAAGCGCCGGAGCCCGGACTGCTGCCAACCTTGCTGCCAGATGAACAAATCACGAACGTGATAGCCCAGCGCCTGGTTTCTGTAAATCCCATTTGTCATCCCGGCCAGGCGATGCGTCAGCATCGCGCAGAGCCGGAATCCATCGCGACGTGGTCTCAATGGGCCCAAGGTCCCGCATGGGCTCGCCCGGGACGACAATTCCGGGAAATGTCTGAACCTGCTCCAATTGGGAACGGAATGCCCGACTTTCAACCTCACCCGCCCGGCCGCCGCTACCGCCCCGACATCGACGGGCTGCGGGCGCTGGCGATCCTGCCGGTCGTGTTTTTCCACTACCAGGTTCCCGGCTTCTCCGGCGGCTTCGTCGGCGTGGACGTGTTCTTCGTCATCTCCGGCTACCTGATCGCCTCGCTGATCCATGCCGAGATGCGCGAGGGCCGCTTCTCGATCCTCGGGTTCTACGAGCGCCGCGTGCGCCGCATCTTCCCGGCGCTGTTCACGGTGCTCGTCGCGTCCACGCTCGCCGCCATCGTGATCCTGTTCCCGGACGATCTGGAGCGCTTCGGCCGCAGCCTCTTCGCCACCGCCTTCTTCGCCGCCAATTTCGAGTTCTGGCGCGAGCTCGGCTATTTCGACGTCTCCGCCGAGCTGAAGCCGCTGCTCCATCTCTGGTCCATCGCGGTGGAGGAACAGTTCTATCTCCTGTTCCCCCCCATCCTGATGGCCGTGGCGGGGCGCGCGAAAGCGCGGGGGCTCGCGACGGTGGCGGTCATTTTCGCGGCTTCGCTCGCCTTCAGCCTGTGGGCCGTGCGCACCCATCCCGAGTTCGCGTTCTACATGCTGCCGGCGCGGGCGTGGGAACTGATGCTGGGCGCGATGCTGGCCATCGGCTCGCTCGAGCCGCCCCCGCGCGCGGTGCGCGAAGGGATGGCCGCGCTGGGCGTGGCCATGATCGCGGCCAGCGTGGCGCTCTATACGCGGGCGACGCCGTTCCCCGGCGCGGCGGCGCTGTTGCCCTGCGTGGGCACGGCGCTCGTCATCCATGCCGGGCACGGCGAAACCTCGGTCAACGCGGCGCTGTCGTGGCGGCCGCTCGTCTTCGTCGGACTGATCTCGTATTCGCTCTATCTCTGGCATTGGCCGCTGATCGTGTACGCGCGCCATGTACTCGGCCATGAGCCGGGCGCATGGGCGACGGCGGGGCTGATGGCGGCGGCGTTCGCGCTGGCGGCCTTTTCCTGGCGCTTCGTCGAGCGGCCGTTCCGGGCAAGGACGTTCCGCCCGCCGCGCCGGAAACTGTTCGCCGGCGCCCTGGCGGCGATGGCGGCGGCGGCGGCCTGCGGCGCCGTCTTCGTCTCCGCGCGAGGCCTGCCCGGGCGGCTTCCGGCGGACGTGCAGCGCATCCTCGCCGCCGAGCACGACGAAGACCCGCGCGCCGTCACCTGCTTCGGCATGACGGGCGCGGATGTGCGCGCGGGCAAGCTCTGCCGCATCGGCGATCTCTCCGCGCCGGTGCCGGACTTCGTGCTCTGGGGCGATAGCCACGCCGGCTCGATCATCCCGGCCGTCGATGTCGTGGCGAAACGCGAGCACCGTTCGGGCTATTTCGCCGCCACCGATTCCTGCCCGCCGCTGCTTGGCGTCACCCGGCCCGACGCCTGGAAGTGCAGGGATTTCAACGACGCCGTGATCGACGTCGCGCTCGGCCCGCATATCCGCGACGTGATCCTCGACGCGCGCTGGGCCAAGAATGCGGAGGGCCTCTCCTATGGCGACGAGCCGCCGGGTCGCATCCTGCTCTACGACGATCTTGGGCGCGGCACGGACAGGGCCTCCACGCATGCGGTGTTCCTGCGCGGGCTGGTGCGCACGGTCGGGAAGCTGACCGATGCGAAGAAGAAAGTGATCATCGTCGCCTCCGCGCCCGAGATCGGCTGGCCCGTGCCCGTGGTGCTCGCGCGCCTGCGGCTCATGGGCGACAAGCGCGACATGGACCTGCCGCTGGAAACCGACCTCAGGCGCCAGCGCACGGTGTTGTTGGATTTCGGCCTGATGAAGTTCCGTTTCGGCGTCCGCCTCGTCGATCCCGCCGACGTGCTCTGCGACGACAGGGTGTGCCACGTCATCGAGAACGGCTACCCGCTCTATCGCGACGAGCACCATTTGAGCGCGCATGCCGCGCGGCTGCTGATCCCCGAATTGTCGAAGGTGTTTTGACCGCCGTCACAAAGCTGGGGACAAGCCGGGATTGACCTGGAACGTTAGAGGAACGTATATAGCGCCGGCGCCGTCGCGGGCGGTAGGTTCGGGGTCAAAGAGAAGGACAGGGACAATGGCGGGCAGCGTCAACAAGGTCATTCTAGTGGGCAATCTGGGCAAGGATCCGGACGTCCGGCGCATGCAGTCGGGCGAGCCCGTGGTCAATCTCTCCGTGGCGACGAGCGAGAACTGGCGCGACAAGGCGTCGGGCGAGCGCAAGGAGAAGACCGAATGGCACCGGGTGGTGATCTTCAATCCCAACCTCGCCGAAGTCGCGGAGAAGTACCTGCGCAAGGGCTCCAAGGTCTATCTCGAGGGCCAGCTCGCCACCCGCAAATGGACCGACAAGGACGGCGCGGAGAAGTACACCACCGAAATCGTGCTCAACCGCTTCCGCGGCGAGCTGGTGATGCTCGACACCCGCGGCGGCGGCGAGGGCGGCGAGCGCGTCTCCCGCAACGGCGGCGGTGGCGAGACGCAGGCCAATTTCGACCGTGGCAACGACATGGACGACGAGATACCCTTCTGATTCATGAGGCGGCTGGGGGCGCTGATCGTTCTGCTTCTGCTCGGGGCGTGCTCGTCCGCGGGCGATCCGGCCGATTCTTTCGCCAGCGCCGGCATCGCCGCGGCCTATATCCCGCTCTCCGGCGGCAAGGACCTGTTCTTCACCGGCCACGGCGCGGGCGTGGTGCTCAGCCGCGACATCGCGGTCACCAACGCCCACAACGCCAATCTCGTCGACCCGGACGCCATCGTCGGCGTCTCGATGCAGTACGACCTGATGTTCTTCCACATCTTCGGCGGGGCCCCGCTGCCGACGGCGCGGCCTTTCGTCTCCGAGGAGGTGATCGCCTATGGCGAGGGCTCGAGCGGCGGCCTGCGCGTGGCGCGCGGGCGGGTCACCGCGCTCGATGCCCCCGTCACCGCGCGCTGTGCCACTTGCGACGTGCAGCACGCCTTCACCTTCGAGGGCAATGCCGGGCCGGGCTTCAGCGGCGGGCCCGTCATCGACGCAACGACGGGCAAGCTGGTGGGCATCGTCTTCGGCTACAACGACGAGGCCAATGGCGGCCGGCTGATCTATGTCTTCGACATGGACAGGGTGTCCCGCGAGTACGCCATCCTCCGCGGCCGGCCCCTTGCTCATTGACGTTTCGCTGGCGGAATCGAGGGCCGAACTGCTAATGTCCGAACCGGATTCCAATAGCCCGCTGGCCTGCTTTCCGCGCGCCGAAAAGGGTGCAATACGCCAGTGTTGAGGACATGAATTGAGCGACAAGCCGGAAGACGATCTGCCGCCTCCCGACGGCCCGGGCGGCCACCGCGGCGGCAACATCGCGCCCATCGCCATCGAGGACGAGCTGAAGAAGTCGTATCTCGATTATGCGATGAGCGTGATCGTGAGCCGTGCGCTGCCGGACGCGCGCGACGGGCTCAAGCCCGTGCACCGGCGCATCCTGTTCTCGATGCACGAGAACGGGCGCGACTGGAACAAGCCCTACCGCAAGTCGGCGCTCATCGTCGGCGACGTGATGGGCAAGTACCATCCGCATGGCGACCAGGCGATCTACGACACGCTGGTGCGCATGGCGCAGGATTTCTCCATGCGGGTGCCGCTGATCGACGGGCAGGGCAATTTCGGCTCGGTCGACGGCGACGAGCCCGCGGCCATGCGCTACACCGAGGTCCGCCGCGCCAAGATCGCCCACACCCTCACCGAGGACCTCGACAAGGACACCGTCGAGTTCAAGGACAATTACGACGCCACCGAGAAGGAGCCGGTGGTCCTGCCGGCGCGCTATCCGAACCTGCTGGTCAACGGCTCGTCGGGCATCGCGGTGGGCATGGCCACCAACGTCCCGCCCCACAATCTGGGCGAGGTGATCGACGCCTGCCTCGCCTATATCGACGATCCCTCGATCAACCTCGAACAGCTGACCGAGATCGTGCCGGGCCCCGACTTCCCGACCCGGGGGCTCGTCATCGGCAAGCAGGCCGCGCGCGGCGCGCTCGCCCGGGGCCGCGGCTCGGTGCTCATGCGCGCGCGCTGCCACGTCGAGGAGATCCGCAAGGATCGCGAAGCCATCATCGTCACCGAGTTCCCCTATCAGGTGAACAAGGCGCGGATGCAGGAAAAGCTCGGCGAGATGGTGCGCGAGAAGAAGATCGAGGGCATCGCCGACGTCCGCGACGAGAGCAACCGCCAGGGCACCCGCGTCGTCATCGAGCTCAAGCGCGACGCCTCCAGCGAGGTCGTGCTCAACCAGCTCTACCGCTTCACCGAGATGCAGACGAGCTTCGGCGTCAACATGCTGGCCCTGAACGACGGCCGGCCGATGCTGATGAACCTCAAGGACCTGATCGGCATCTTCACCCATTTCCGCGAGGAAGTGGTGACCCGGCGCACGCGCTTCGAGCTCGGCAAGGCGCGCGACCGCGGCCATGTGCTGGTCGGCCTGGCGGTGGCGGTGGCGAATATCGACGAGGTGATCGCGCTGATCCGCAGGGCGCCCGACGCCAACACCGCCCGCGAGCAATTGATGGCGAAGGACTGGCCGGCGAGGGATGTGGCGCCGCTGGTGCTGCTCATCGCCGATCCGCGCCATGTCATGTCCGAGGCCGGCACCATCCGGCTGTCGGAAGAGCAGGCCAAGGCCATCCTCGACATCCGCCTGCAGCGCCTGACCGCGCTCGGCCGCGACGAGATCGCGGAGGAGGTCGAGAAGCTCGGCAAGGCGATCGCCGACTATCTCGACATCCTGCGCTCGCGGCCGCGCGTGCTGGAGATCGTGCGCAACGAGCTGCGCGGGATCAGGGAGGAATTCGCCACGCCGCGCCTCACCGAGCTGGTCGACGCCGATGTGGAGATCGAGGACGAGGCGCTGATCGAGCGCGAGGACGTCGCCATCACCGTCACCCACGCCGGCTACATCAAGCGCACGCCGGTGGGCGAATACCGGGTGCAGGGGCGGGGCGGCAAGGGCCGCGCCGGCATGGCCACGCGCGAGGAGGATTTCGTCACGCACCTGTTCGTGGCGTCGACGCATGCGCCGCTGGTGTTCTTCTCCTCCACCGGCATGGCCTACAAGCTCAAGGTCTGGCGGCTGCCCGAGGCGCGCATCCAGGGCAAGGGCAAGGCGATGGTGAACCTCCTGCCGCTCTCGGAGAACGAGCGCATCACCACCATCCTGCCGCTGCCGGAAGACGAGACCCAGTGGGAGAAGCTCAACGTCGTCTTCGCCACGAAATCGGGCGACATCAGGCGCAACGAGCTGTCCGACTTCGCCAGCATCAACCGCAACGGCAAAATCGCGATGAAATTGGGCGAGGGCGACAAGATCCTGGGCGTCGAGATCTGCACCGAGCGCGACGACGTGCTGCTCACCACGCGCCTGGGGAAGTGCATCCGCTTCGCCGTGACGGACGTGCGCGTGTTCAAGGGCCGGGACTCCACCGGCGTGCGCGGCATCAAGCTGGCGGAAGGCGACGAGGTGGTGAGCCTGTCGCTGCTTCACCATTCCGACGCCGATACCGCCGAGGCCCGCGCCTATCTCAGGCAGGCCAGCGCCGCCCGCCGCGCCGCCACCGGCGAGGAGCCCGAAGCGGTCGAGGAGACCGACGAGGAGGAGAGCATCGAGGAAGCCACGCTCACGACCGAACGTTACGCCGAGCTCGGCGCGCGCGAGCAGTTCGTGCTCGCGGTGTCCGAGGAAGGCTACGGCAAGCGCACCAGCTCCTACGAATACCGCGTCACCGGCCGTGGCGGCTCGGGCATCGTGGCGCTCGGCATGGGCCGGAAGAACGCCGCCATCGTCGCGGCCTTCCCGGTCCAGGAATCGGACGATCTGATGCTCATCTCCGACAAGGGCCAGACCATCCGCGTCCCCGTCAGCGGCATCTCCGTCCAGGGCCGCGCGGCCCAGGGCGTCACGGTCTTCCGCGTCGACGAAGGCGAGCGGGTGGTCTCGGTCGAGCGCGTGGAAGAGGTCAGCGAAGAGGGCGAGGACTGATGCCCGCAAAAAAACTCGTCGGGCTCTATCCCGGCACCTTCGATCCGCTCACGCTCGGTCATCTCGACATCGTGGCCCGCGCGGTGAAGGTGGTCGACCGCCTGGTCATCGGCATCGCCACCGGCACCGGCAAGTCGCCGCTGTTTACGCTGGATGAGCGCGTCGCGATGTGGAAGCGCGAGGCCAAAACGCTCGCCCGGGGCCGCGCGACCATCGAGGTCGTGCCGTTCTCCGGCAAGCTCCAGGTCGATTTCGCGCGCGAGGTGGGGGCGACGGTGATCGTGCGCGGCCTCAGGGCGGTGTCCGACTTCGAATACGAGTTCCAGCTGGCGGCGATGAACCACGAACTGAACAGCGAGATCGAGACCGTCGTGCTCATGGCCGACGCCCAGAAGCAGGCCATTGCCTCGCGGCTGGTCCGCGAGATCGCGATGCTCGGCGGCGACGTGACGCCCTTCACCTCGCCCTATGTCGCCAGGATGCTGGTCAAGCGCTGCGCCGAAATGAGGAAGAAACGCTGATGCCCGACACGCTCGTGATGGAACTGAAGACCGGCCCGGTGAAGATCAGGCTGAGGCCCGACCTCGCGCCTAAGCACGTCGAGCGCGTGGTCGCGCTCGCGGGCAGGGGCTTCTACGACGGCGTCGTGTTCCACCGCGTGATCCCCGATTTCATGGCGCAGACCGGTGATCCCACCGGCACGGGCACGGGCGGCTCCGACCTGCCGGACCTCAAGGCGGAATTTTCGGCGGAAAAGCACAAGCGCGGCACCGTCTCCATGGCGCGCAGCTCCAGCCCCAACAGCGCCAATTCGCAGTTCTTCATCTGCTTCGCGGACGCCCCCTGGCTCGACCGGCAATACACGGTGTGGGGCGAGGTCGCGCAGGGCATGGAGCACATCGACGCCATCAAGAAGGGCGGCGAGCACAACAACGGTGCCATCTCGGGACAGCCCGACAAGATCGTGAAAATGCGCGTGGAGTAGCGCCGGCGACGTTTCGCGACATCCTTACGCAAGTTTCAGTTCGGGGACGCCCCGGCCACGGGCACACTTGCGCGCGAGGGCGCGTCAAAAGAGGTTGTCATGCAGCAGTTCCGAACCGTTCTTCTTGCCGCCGCGCTGGCCGTATTCACCGCGCCGGCCTTCGCGCAATCCGCGCCGCCGGATGCGGGCGCGCGCCATCCCTGGATGGCCGCGCACAAGGTGGATTTCGCCAAATTCCACGCCGAGATGTGCAACGGCATCTACGCCCACCGCGTCGGCATGGTGGCCGAGCTCGGCGCCAGGCTCGATCTCAACGACAGCCAGCGCCCGCTGTACGAGCGCTGGAAGGAGGTGGTGCTCGACGGCGCCAAGCGGCACCAGGGCGAATGCCTGGCGCACCAGCCCGACATGAGCCATCCGCCCAGCCTGCTCGATCGCGAGGCGCGCATGCGCGACCGCCTCAAGGACCGCCTGGCGGAGATGGATGCGCAGCAACCGGCTCTCGCCGCGCTCTACAATTCCCTCTCGCCCGAACAGAAGGGCGAGATGGACCGCGCAGCGCGGCAGGCCTTCGGCCACATGCATCGCGGCATGATGGGCGGGATGCATGGCTGGCATCATCGCGGCGGGCCGGAGGGCGCACCGCCGCCCGGCGGCGGCAACGGCTAAGTCCCGTCGCAAACGGCAATATTTGGTGTCTCCCGCGCCGCCCTGATCGGGTTGCCGCGGGAGACGCCATCGCCCTAAAACCCGGGCCGCACGTCCCGGAGATTTCGTTTTGCCCGATCCCATCGCGTTCATCGATCTGCAGGCCCAGCGCAGGCGGCTGGGCGACAAGCTCAACCGGTCCATCATGAAGGCCGTCGAGGGCGGGCAGTGGATCCTCGGCCCGCAGGTGGCGGAGTGCGAGAAGCGGCTCGCGGAGTTCGCCGGCGTGAAGCACGCCATCGCCTGCGCCAACGGCACCGACGCGCTGCTCATCGTGCTGCGCGCCTGGGATGTCGGGCCCGGCGACGCGGTGTTCGTGCCGGCCTTCACCTTCGCGGCCAGCGCCGAAGTGGTGGCGCTGGTGGGCGCGGAGCCCGTCTTCGTCGACGTGCTGGAAGACACCTACAACATCGATCCCGCGAGCCTCGAAGCCGCCATCGCGATGGTGAGGAAGGAAGGCCGGCTCAAGCCGCGGGTGGCGATGCCGGTCGATCTCTTCGGCCAGTCCGCGGACTACGACCGGATCGAGCCCATTGTGAAGCGCGAAGGGCTGAAGATGCTGTGCGACGCCGCGCAGGGCTTCGGCTCGCTCTATCGCGGCAAGCGCTGCGGCGGCATCGGCGACGCGGCATCGACGAGCTTCTTCCCCGCCAAGCCGCTGGGCTGCTACGGCGACGGCGGCGCCAGCTTCACCAATGACGACGGCCTGGCGGATCTGCTTCGCTCCATCCGCATGCACGGCCAGGGCGCCGACAAGTACGAGAACGTGCGCATCGGGGTGAACTCGCGGCTCGACACCATCCAGGCCGCGATCCTGATCGAGAAGCTCTCGATCTTCGAGGAGGAGATCGCGATGCGCGACGCCATCGCCGCGCGCTACAACGAAAAGCTCGGCCGCTCCAACCGCATCCGCGTGCCGCGCGTGATCCCCGGCTGCACCTCGACCTGGGCGCAATACACCATCCAGGTGCCGGATCGCGACAAGCTCGCCGCCGACCTGAAAGCCAGGGGCATTCCCACCGCGATCTACTATCCGACGCCGCTGTCGAGGCAGAAGGGCTACGCGCACTACCCCAGCGCCGGCACGCCGGTGAGCGAGCGGATCGGAAAGACGGTGATCAGCCTGCCGATGCACCCCTATCTCGACGAAGCCACGCAGGACCGTATCGTGGAGGCGGTCCTGGAATCGGTCGCTTAGTGGACGTCTCGCTTTTCGATTTCGAACTGCCGGAAGACCTGATCGCGCTCAGGCCCGCGGCGCCGCGCGACTCCGCGCGCCTGCTGGTCGTGCACTCAGACGGGCGGCTCGAGCATCGGCACGTGCGCGACCTGCCGGAATATCTCCACAAGGGCGACCGCATCGCCTTCAACGACACCAAGGTGATCCCGGCGCGCCTTCATGGCCGCAGGCTGCCGCGCGTGGGCGGCATCGGCTCGGGCCCGAAGATCGAGATCCTGCTGCACCGGCGGCTGGCGCCCGACCGCTTCTCGGCCTTCGCGCGGCCCGCCCGCAAGCTCTCGCCCGGCGACCAGCTGCAGCTTGGGACCTCGCTCGAAGCCGGGATCGCCGCGCGCGGCGAGGCGGGCGAGGTCGAGGTGGCGTTCGCGCTGGCCGGCGCGGCGCTCGATGCCGCCATCGCGCGCGAGGGCCAGACGCCGCTGCCGCCTTACATCGCCGGCCGGCGCAAGCCCGACGCGCGCGATCTCGCCGATTACCAGACCATGTTCGCCACGCATGAAGGCTCGGTCGCGGCGCCGACGGCCGGGCTGCATTTCACGCCGCGGCTGATCGCGGCGCTGGACAGGGCCGGCGTCGCGCGCGCGGCGATCACGCTGCATGTGGGCGCGGGCACCTTCCTGCCCGTGACGGCGCAGGACACCGGCGGCCACAGGATGCATGGCGAGCTCGTCACCATCGACGCGGCGGCGGCCAGCCTCCTCAGCCGCCGCCCCGCCAGCCGGCTGCTCGCGGCGGGCACGACGGTGCTGCGCGCGCTGGAGAGCGCGGCGGACGCGAACGGGCAGGTCCGGCCGTTCGCCGGCGAGACGGACATCTTCATCACGCCCGGCTATCGCTTCCGCACCGCGGACATGCTGCTCACCAATTTCCACCTGCCGCGCTCCACGCTGTTCATGCTGGTCGCGGCCTTTTCGGGACTGGACACCATGAAGCGCGCCTATGCCGAGGCCATCGCGAAGGGCTATCGCTTCTACTCCTACGGCGACGCGTGTCTGCTGTTTCGTGCTATAAGCGGGCCATGACGATCATCGACACCAATTCGCTGGAGAAGCGCGAGAAGCGGCCCGGCTGGCGCGGCCACATCTTCCATTCGCAGACCATGACCTTCGCGCACTGGGATTTCGCCGAGGGCGCGACCATCCATCGCCACGCGCACGAGCAGGAAGAGGTCTGGTACGTGATCGAGGGCCGCATCGAAGTCGCGTTCGGCGGCGAGAGCCATGTCGCGGGCCCCGGCGTCGTCGCCATCATCCCGCCGCACACGCCGCACGATGTGGTCGCGCTTTCCGACGGCAAGGCCATCGTGGCCGATTTCCCGCGCCGCGAAGGTTTCTGATCCGCATGGATTTCGCCATCCATGCCCGCGACGGCGCCGCGCGCACCGGCACGATCACGCTGCCGCGGGGCGCGATCCGCACGCCCGCCTTCATGCCGCTCGGCACCGCGGGCTCGGTGAAGGCGATGCTGCCGGAAAGCGTGGTGGAAACGGGCGCGGACATCATCCTCGGCAACACCTACCATCTGATGCTGCGTCCCGGCGCGGAGCGCGTCGCGCGATTGGGCGGGTTGCACAAATTCATGGGCTGGGAGCGGCCGATCCTCACCGATTCCGGCGGCTTCCAAATCATGTCGCTCTCCGACCTGCGCAGGATCACGGAGGAGGGTGTCACCTTCCGCTCGCACATCGACGGCTCGGAGCATTTCCTGTCGCCCGAGCGCGCGATGGAGATCCAGCGCCTGCTCGGCTCCGACATCCAGATGGTGCTGGACGAATGCCCGCGCCTGCCTGCCAGCGAGGCCGAGATCGAGAAATCGCTGGTGCTCTCCATGCGCTGGGCCCAGCGCTCCAGGGCCGCGTTCGGCAGCCAGCCGGGGCGCGCCTGTTTCGGCATCGTGCAGGGCGGGACATATGCGCATCTGCGCCGGCGCTCGGCCGAAGAACTGCGCGAGATCGGCTTCGATGGCTACGCGGTCGGCGGGCTGGCCGTCGGCGAGCCGCAGGCGGCGATGTTCGAGACGCTGGACGCCACCGTGCCGCACATGCCGGGCGACCGGCCGCGCTACCTGATGGGCGTCGGCAAGCCGGACGATATCGCCGGCGCGGTCTTGCGCGGCATCGACATGTTCGACTGCGTCATCCCCACCCGCGCGGGTCGCACCGCCCAGGCCTACACGCGGTCGGGCCCGCTCAACCTGCGCAACGCCCGTCACGCCGAGGACGCATCGCCGCTGGACGAATCCTGCCGCTGCCCCGCCTGCCGCCAGTTCTCCCGCGCCTATCTGCACCACGCCGTGAAGGCCGACGAAATCATTGCCTCCATGCTGCTCACCTGGCACAACCTCACCTACTACCAGGACCTGATGCAGGATTTGCGCGAGGCCATCGAAGCGGGAACGCTGGCGGCGAAAGTGGCGGAGATCGCGAAGATCTACGCGCGTGACGAGGATTGAGTTCGAAGATTAGTCGGTACTGACTAAAGCGAGTGCGGCCACACCGAGCGCAAGCAAAACGAACCCGACCACTTGCGCGCTACGAGGTTCTTTGTTGTGGCATTTGCATACAAAATGCTCGCAGTTCGAGAAAATGATATCGTACTGCTCGCCAATCATGCTTTTCGCGTTGTAGAGGACCTCCCAAGGAGGCAAAGCACTTGGGTATCCCTCGGAGAACACTTCACGTCCTCCAGCGAACGCGTCCCAGGAAATTTCGGCGACACCACTACTTGTCCAAGAATTCGCCAGCACCATGGGCTTGCCGTTCCAAAAGCGATCGGACACGATCCCTTTGTGGCGGAAGACGCCAAGGAACCAAACGTAGATAACAGTTCCAGGGACAGGCCAAGTCATGTGCTCAACTCCAAATCAATATCATCAAAAATATCGATAGTCGGTGATCATGTCAAGCAAGCCTGTCCCCAAAATTTCGTATTCGGCGCTCCTCGGCCGCCTCATCCAACATCATCGGGAACGAATCGGTCTTTCGCAGAGTCAGGTTGCGGCTGCATTGGGAATTATGCAGCCGGCCTATTCGCGCATTGAAAAAGGCGACACCTCAATTACCGTCACCCAATTGAGAGCGGCGTCGCATGCGCTGCAGCTGTCGCCAAGCCATCTTTTGAACGAGGCCGACAGATGGGCGCAACAATTGCGGGGTCGTGGTGTTACAGTCACCGACGAGAAAGATGTTCCCAAGGCAGCGTTGCTGGTGGGATTGGCTATTCTCGCTGCGGCTCTTCTTGGCGCCGCTGGCTAGACAGAAGATTGGTGAGCCCGGATGGGATTGAACCATCGACCCTTTGATTAAAAGTCAAATGCTCTACCACTGAGCTACGGGCCCTCCGAGGTAAGCGGAAGGGCGCGGACCATAGGGGCCGCGCCCTTCAAAGTAAACTCAGAACACCTCGAACAGCCCGGCGCCGCCCATGCCGCCGCCGATGCACATGGTGACGACGACGTGCTTGGCGCCGCGGCGCTTGCCCTCCATGAGCGCGTGCCCGGTCAGCCGCGCGCCGGTCATGCCGAAGGGATGGCCGATGGCGATGGAGCCGCCATTGACGTTGTACTTCTCCGGGTCGATGCCCAGCGTGTCGCGGCAATAGAGGCACTGGCTGGCGAAGGCCTCGTTCAGCTCCCACAGATCGATGTCGTCGACCTTCAGGCCGTGGCGCTCGAGCAGGCGCGGCACGGCGAAGACCGGGCCGATGCCCATCTCGTCGGGCGCGCATCCGGCCACCGCCCAGCCCTTGAACACGCCCATGGGCTGAAGCCCGCGCTTCTCCGCTTCCTTGGCTTCCATCAGCACCACGGCGGCGGCGCCGTCGGAGAGCTGGCTGGCATTGCCCGCGGTGACGAACTTGCCGGGGCCCTTCACCGGCTCGAGCCTGGCGAGGCCTTCGAGCGTCGTGTCCGGGCGGTTGCACTCGTCGCGGTTGACGACGTAATCGACGAGGCTCTCCTCCTTGGTCTCCTTGTTGACGACCTTCATCTTGGTCGCCACGGGCACGATCTCATCCTTGAACTTGCCCGCCTGCTGCGCGGCCGCCATGCGCTTCTGCGATTCCAGGCTGTACTGGTCCTGGTATTCGCGGGAGATGTTGTAGCGCGCCGCCACCACGTCGGCGGTGTCGATCATCGGCATCCAGAAATCGGGATAGAGCTCGGTCAGGCGCGGCTCGCGCCCGCCGCCGCCTCCGCCCTGATAGGTGATCGAGTCCACGCCCGAGCCGACGACGATCTGCGCGCCGTCGTCCTTGATGTAGCGCGCCGCCACCGCGATGGCGTTGAGGCCCGAGGAGCAGGCGCGGTTGACCGTGACGCCCGAGGTCGTCACCGGCAGGCCGGCGAGCAGCGCCGCCCCGCGCGCGACATTTCCCGACGCCGCGACGCAGCCGGCGACGACGTCTTCCACTTCTTCCGGCGCGACACGCGAGCGCTTCACGGCCTGCTCGACCGCGGCGCCGAGCATGGTCACGTTGGGCGTGTTGTTGAATCCGCCACGCGCGGCTTTTGCGAGCCCTGTTCGCGCGTAGGACACCACCACTGCTTCTCTCATTGGTTTTCTCCCGTAGTTCCCACCTCCCCCTTGCGGGGAGGTCGAAAACGCAAAGCGTTTTCGGGTGGGGGAGCTTTCAAATCACCCCCACCCGAAAAAGCTTCTCGCTGCCGCTCGCAGCTTTTTCGACCTCCCCGCAAGGGGGAGGTCGATTCGGCACTACATCTTCAGCGTTTGGAATTTCTGCCCCTCCGCCGCCATCTTCTCCAGGAGCGCCGACGGCTTGAACGTGTCGCCCATCTGGCTTTGCCATTCCTTCATCCTGGCCAGCACCTTATCCAGCCCCACGGTGTCGCCGTAGAACATCGGGCCGCCGCGGTAGATGGGCCAGCCATAGCCGTTGATCCAGACGATATCGATGTCGGAGGCGCGGATGGCCTTGCCTTCCTCGAGGATCTTCGCGCCCTCGTTGATCATGGGATAGATGCAGCGCTCGACGATCTCCTCCTGCGAGATCGTGCGGGAGTTGATGCCGCTCTTCTTGCGGAACTCCTCGATGATTTCCGCGGTGACGGGGGAGGGCTTGTTGTTGCGGTTCTCGTCGTAGTCGTAATAGCCCTTGCCGGTCTTCTGGCCGCGGCGGTCGAGCTCGCAGAGCCGGTCGCGGATGGTCTCGCCCTTGGACTTCTCCTTCACCCAGCCGATGTCCAGCCCGGCCAGGTCGCTCATCTGGAACGGCCCCATCGGGAAGCCGAAATCGTAGAGCGCGCGGTCGATGTCCCACGGCATCGCACCTTCCATGACGAGCTTCTGCGCCTCGCGCTGGCGCTGGGAGAGCATGCGGTTGCCGATGAAGCCGGGGCAGACGCCCGCGAGCACGGCGATCTTGCCGATCTTCTTGGCGGTCTGCATCGCGGTGGCGATGACGGATTTGGAGGTCTTCTCGCCGCGTACGTTCTCCAGAAGCCGCATCACATTGGCCGGCGAGAAGAAGTGCATGCCGATGACGCTTTCCGGCCGCGCGGTGGCCGAGGCGATCTCGTCGATGTTGAGATAGGAGGTGTTCGACGCCAGCACCGCGCCCGGCTTGGCGATCCTGTCCAGGCGCGCGAACACGTCCTTCTTGATGTCCATGCGCTCGAACACCGCCTCGATGATCATGTCGCAGTCGCCGAGGTCGTCGAGCGTGAGCGAGCCCTTGAGCATGCCCATGCGCGTCTCGACGTCGGCCTGCGTCATGCGGCCCTTCCTGGCGGTGTTCTCGTAGTTCCTGCGGATGACGGAGAGCCCGCGGTCCAGCGCCTCCTGCTTCACCTCCACGATCGTCACCGGGATGCCGGCGTTGAGGAAGTTCATGGAGATGCCGCCGCCCATGGTGCCGGCGCCGATCACGCCCACCTTCTTCACCGGCACGACCGGCGTGTCGTCCGGCACGTCGGGGATCTTCCAGGCCTGGCGCTCGGCGAAGAACACGTAGCGCTGCGCGGCGGACTGGTTGCCCGTCATCAGCTCCATGAACAATTTGCGCTCGGTCTTGAGCCCGTCCTCGAAGCTTTCGTTCACCGCGGCTTCGATGCAGCGGATGTTGTATTCCGGCGCCAGGAAGCCGCGGAACTTGCGCGCGTTTTCCTTGCGGAACGCGGCGAAGATCTCCGGCTTGCCGCGCGCCGCTTCGACCTTGGCGTTGCTGTCGCGCACGCGCCGCAGCGGCTTCTTCTCCGCCACGATCTTGCGCGCGAACGCGACCGCGGCTTCGCGCAGCCCGCCTTCGGGCGCCAGCTCGTCGACCAGCCCGTTCTCCAGGCATTGCCTGGCCCCGACATGCTTGCCGCTGGTCACCATGTCGAGCGCGGCTTCCACGCCCACGATGCGCGGCAGCCGCTGCGTGCCGCCCGCGCCGGGCAGAAGCCCGATGTTCACTTCCGGCAGGCCGCATTTGGCGCTCGGCACCGCGACGCGGTAATGCGCGCACAAGGCCACTTCCAGCCCGCCGCCGAGCGCGGTGCCGTGGATCGCCGCGACCACCGGCTTGGGCGAACTCTCGATGATGTTTTCCACGTCGAACAGCGAGGCGCCCTTCATCTGCCTGCCGAATTCGCTGATGTCCGCGCCGGCGATGAAGGTCTTGCCCTCGCAGATCAGCACGATGGCCTTGGCGGCGGGATCGGCGATGGCGGCCTTGAAGCCTTCCGCCAGCCCGTCGCGCACATTGGCGCTGAGCGCGTTCACCGGCGGCGAATTGAGCGTGATGACGGCGACGTCGCCGTCCATGGAAAGGTCAGTCACCGCATTGATGGCGGCCATGGCGCACCCTCACCTTTGTTGCTTTTGATGCATAGCAACATGGTTGACGCGCCCGAGTCCAGACAGCCGAATAAGCGGTATGTCGCGGCCCGCCTTCCGTCGGGTCAGGCTTGGCAGGCGTGGCGCGCGGCCTATGGTTCCGGGCGGCGCCCCTTCCGGAGACCGCGATGGAATACGAGCACATCCTCTGCGAGGCCGACGGTCCCATCCTCACCGTCACGCTCAACCGGCCGGACAAGCTCAACGCCTATACGGCGCGCATGGGCCGCGAGCTGGAGGATGCGTTCCTGCGCGCGGACGAAGACGATTCGATCCGCGTCGTGATCGTCACCGGCGCGGGCCGCGGCTTTTGCGCGGGCGCCGACATATCGGGCGGCGCGAACGCCTTCGACACGAAGTCCGGCGACACGGCGATGTTCGCCGGATCGCAGCCGCGGGCCGGGCGCGGCGCGGGCTTCATCGGCGCCATCTACCATTGCCGCAAGCCCTCCATCGCCGCGATCAACGGTGCGGCCGTGGGCGTCGGCATCACCCTGACCTTGCCGATGGACATCCGCATCGCCTCCGCCGGCGCCAGGATCGGTTTCGTGTTCGCCCGCCGCGGCCTGGTGCCGGAAGCCGGCAGCGCCTGGTTCCTGCCGCGGCTGGTGGGCTTGAGCCAGGCCTTGCGCTGGTGCCTGTCGGGCCGCGTCTTCGGCGCGGAGGAGGCGAAAGCCGGCGGCCTGGTCGGCGAGGTGCTGCCGCCGGAGGAACTGCTGCCGCGCGCGAAAGCGATCGCCCGCGAGATCGCGGACAACACCGCCCCCGTCGCCATCGCGCTCGCGCGGCGCATGTTGTGGGACTATTCCGGCGAGCCGCACCCCTTCGGCCTGCTCGGGATCGACGGCGCGCTTTCCGTCGAGCTCGGCGCGGGCGCGGACGTGAAGGAAGGCGTCGCCGCGTTTCTCGAAAAGCGCGCACCGCAATTCCCCGGCACCGTGTCGCGGGACTTTCCGGCGCGCTACAAGCCGCCGCGCTGATACATCGCCACCCTAGTTGGCGGCGCCGAGCGCGACGGCGGTGTGCTTGCTTTCGCTCACCGGCACGACCTCGAACTGCATCACGTCCTGCCATTCCGCGATCCAGCGCTGGAACTGGGTGGCGTCGTCGGCCTCCATCAGCTGGAAGCAGCGCGACAGGTCGGCGGCGACCCAGGAATTCACGAATTTCAGGCCGTCCGGCATCTGCCGGCCCTTGTCGCGCAGCCTGTCGTAGACGGCCTTGCCGTTCTGGTCGCGGAAGGTCTCGATCACCATGAACATCATCGCGGCAGGTCCCCGAAGATTCGCCGCCGAGGTCCTATCACGGCGCGCCGCGCCGGGCACCGTCGCGGAACGCCGCCACCGCGGCCTGCGCCGCCGTCACGAAGGCGGCGGCGACCAGGAGGTCGAGCACCAGGTGATTGGCGTCCGGCGGCGGATGGCCGGGCGCGGCGGGCAGGATCTGGATGCAGCCCCCGAACCATTTGTCGTAGACGCGCTGCCATTGCGGCGAGGCGCCCGCGATGTAGGGAATCCACCAGGTGGTGACCTGGAGCCAGCCCCAGAACCCCGCGAAGGCGAGCGCCAGCAGGGCGGGAATGCGTCCGCCCCTCCACAGCCACGCCGCCAGCGCCGCCACCACCGCGGCGATGGCATAGTCGAGCGTCTGCTGGCCGTTGCCGCCCCGGATGTTGTTCCAGGGATAGAGGTCGATCCATTCCATCGCCTCCAGATAGATACCCAGCGCCAGCAGCGCGGCCGCCGCGCGCCGGCACGCCTTGAGCGCCGTCATCCGTGCCTCCACCGAAAGGCGGATGCTAGCGCCCCAGCGCTAGTTCGCTGACATACGGATTGGTCCTGCGTTCCCAGCCGAAGCTGGACATCTCGCCATGACCGGGCACGAAATGCATGTCGTCGCCCAGCGGCCAGAGCTTGCCGGTGATGGAGTCCACCAGCTGCGCGTGATCGCCGCGCGGAAGATCCGTGCGGCCCACCGAGCCGCGGAAGATCACGTCGCCCACGAACGCGATCCTGTCCCCGGCGTGGAACAGCACGACGTGGCCCGGCGTGTGGCCGGGGCAATGGCGCACGCCGAAGGTGGCCGCGCCGACCGTCACGTCCTCGCCGTCCTCGAGCCAGCGGTCGGGGCTGCAATCCTCGGCGCCGGCGAATCCGGGATTGCGGGCATGGGATGAAAGCCGCTCCAGGAGGAACAGGTCGTCGCGGTGCGGTCCTTCGACGGGGACGCCGAATTCCCGCGCCAGGCGGGCGGCGCCGCCGGCATGGTCGAGATGGCCGTGGGTGAGCAGGACCTTTTCCAACGTAACATCTTGTGCCAGAATGACTTTCTTGAGCTTTTCGACCTCGCCGCCGGGGTCGATCACCGCCGCCTTGCGGGTTTTCGTGCACCAGACGAGGGAGCAGTTTTGACGATACGGCGTGACGGGAATCACCACCGCTTTGAGGGACGGTTCCGGCATCCGTCTTTCATAGGTGTCCGCCTTCCCAACGTCCATGCAGGGCGGGATCCGGGAGGTTGTCGCATATCGTTAACACTGAGCAATTTTATTGCGAGCGAACCTGTCCATGGCGGTAAGTTCGGGGGCAAATGTGTCTGGGCGGCAACAGGTTAAAGCGATGATTCCGTTGATCGGCATGGCCCATCTGATAAGGTTTTTGCCGGAAATTCAGCGTTGGGCGGGGCGATCCGTGCCCGCGAAGATTGGGGGGTCCATGCGCGTCCGAATCCTGATGGTTGCCGCGACAGCGGTCACGATGCTGTGCGGGGCCTCCGCGCAGGCGCAGATGTCGAGGCAGGACTCCGGCATTTCGCTGGACCTCGGATCGTTCTTCACGCCGACCCAATATGGCGACGGCGGCGCCGTCTATGGCGTGCGCGCGCGCGGCCAGGGCTCGCTCCCGATCGTGATCTACGGCGGCACCACCTCGCCGGCATCGTCCTCGCTGACCCCCGACCCCTGCAATTCCGCCGGCAATTTCCCCGGCGGCTGGTGCCAGAGCGCGCATTCCGTGGCCGCCAATGTGTTCGGGTGGGACTTCTCGTCCAGCGGCGCCGGCGCGGTGATCGGCATGATCGACACCGGCGTCGACCTCAGCAGTCCGGAATTCGCGGGGCGGCTCCTCAAGGGTCATTGCGTCGTCAGCGCCGTGAACCCCTGCACCAGCAATTGGGACAAGCGCGGCGGCGATGAGACTGTTTTCCCCGGCGCGGACGCGACGCACGGTACGCATACGGCCGGCATCGCAGCCGGCGCGAATGTCGGCATCGCCTATGGCGCGGACATCCTTCCTGTGAAGGTCTGCTCGTCGACGGCCGACTCCTGCGATGGCGTGGATGAGGGCATGGTGTGGGCGTCCGAGCACGGCGCGAACATCGTCAGCGTCTCGATCGGCGGCCCGGTGATTTCCGCGAGCGATGTGGACGCGTTCCGCACCGTGGCGGCCAACGGCGCGCTGATGGTCGTGGCCGGCGGCAATTCCGGCAACAAGGATCCGTCGGGCGGCTACCTGGCCGGCGGCGCGCTGGCGGATGGCGTGCGCGGCTCGATGATCGTGGTCGGCGCCACGGGCTGCAACGGTCCGGACCCGAGCACTCCCACCAACTGCGCCAATGGCGGCCTGGGCGGCATCGCCTCCTTCAGCCAGGTTCCCGGCAATCGCTGCGAAATCCATGAAGGCCAGCGCTTCTGCATGAAGGACTACTTCGTGATGGCGCCGGGCGTCGACATCTGGTCGAGCGTGGGCAACAGCCACAATCCGGCGCCGGATTACGGCTACCTGTCCGGCACGTCGATGGCCACGCCTTACGTCGCCGGCGTCGCCGCGGTCATCAAGGGCGCCTCGCCCTTCCTGACGGCCCAGGAAGTCGCGGACATCATCTTCAATACGACCGACGACATGGGCGCGGTCGGCATCGATCCGGTCTATGGCCGCGGCGCGGTCGACATCACCAAGGCGATGTCGCCCGCGGGCGCGCCCGCCGCCATCAAGGTCGCCACGGGCGGCCGGGTCGGCGATCCCTCCAGCGTGTCGGGTGCGTCCTTCGCGACGACCAGCCTGGTGAGCGGCGCGCTGACGACGGCGATCCGCAACTCCACGCTGCTCAAGCATGCGGAAGTGATCGACGCCTATGGCCGCGCCTTCACGGCCGACCTGACGAAGGCGACGTGGAATCCGGGCGTGGATCTGGGCCGCTACTTCTTCGCGGACAACTTCACCAGCGCGACCCCGTTCGTGTTCGCCAGCCAGTCGCCGATCGGCAACTTCGTCGCCAGCGGCTACGCGGTCGACACCACCACGCCGCGGCTGATCTCCGGCGAGTTCCTGACGCAGGACCGCGACCGCTACGCGATCCAGGACCTGAACATGTCGGCGTCGCTGGCTCCGGGCGTGGACCTGAACATGGGCTACAACACGATCATGTCGGGCCAGTTCACCGGCTACGATGCGGACGCGAGCGCGGCCTATGACGGGCTGTTCACCCAGTCCACCGCGATGAATTCGCCCTACGCCTCGCTGACGAATGGCGGCAGCTTCATCGGCACCAACGTCGCGGTGTCCGACGATGTGCATCTCCGCTTCGGCGCCTCCGAACTCACCGCCCAGCACGGCATCTACGACGTGCCGGTGTTCTCGATGGCGAGCCAGGTGATGGGTCCGCAGGCGGCCTACAGCCAGCGTCAGGCCCAGTCGGTCGTCGCCGGCATGGATTGGGACTTCGCCTCCTGGGGCGGCCTCGGCCTTGTCGCGTCGCAGACCGATGAGCAGGACGGGCTTCTGGGCGGCATGGCGTCGGGCTCGCTTTCCATGGCGAACCAGGCCAGGACCTCCGCGCTCGGCATGTCCGCGCGCTTCGGCTTCGGCGACGGCTGGGTGACGACGCTGTCCTACAGCGAAGGCCTGACCCAGCTCGACCTGAAGTCCTCCGGCCTGATCACCGGCGCCGATCCGCTGCGCAGCCGCGCCTATGGCGTGGCCGTCGCCAAGCACGGCCTGTTCGCCGACAACGACTCGCTGGGCCTGGCCGTGAGCCGCCCGGTGCAGATCTACTCCGGCGGCGTGGACCTGCAGGCGGCCGACTCGATCGACGACGCGGGCAACCTGATCCTCGGCAGGGAGCACGTCTCGCTGGCCAGCTCGACCCCGGAAACGGATTTCGAGTTGGGCTATGTGACGACCTTCATGAACGGCGCGCTGTCGCTGCAGGCCAATGCCGGCTACCAGTCCAACGTGGCCGGCCAGTCGGGGCTGAACGGGGTGACGGTTCTCTCCCGCGCGAAGATCAACTTCTGATCGGGCGCGAGAACCTCGAACGCACAGGCAATGGCAAAGGGCCGGGGGAAACTCCGGCCCTTCTGCTTCTGGGCGCGGCAAGCGCTTTTCACGGCATGTACGGCTTCAGCATCGCGGTGATGACGCCCCGGCAGACCGCGCAGAAGGGCCGGTTGACGATGCGCATCCGGCACTCATGGGACGGCCGGTAGCCGCCGCAATGGAACCAGGCCGCGCCCTCATAGGCGCCGACATAGCCCGCCGGCTTGGGGTCGGGCTGAGGGTCGCACTTGCCGCAATCCGCGTTCTTCGTCGTCGGCAGCGGATCCGCGGGCGCGGTGAGCAATGCCTCCCACTTCAGCGGCCGTTTCAGGCTCGGCGCGATATTGGGCGCGTTGTCGTGCCGGTGATCGTATTGCTCGTGTCCCGTCTCGCTCGCGCCGTTGTCGTTGCCGCAGGCGTAGCAGGCATATTCGTCGGCCAGCTTGCATACGGTGTGGCCCATCTCGTGCAGCCCGATGTCGGCCGCATATTCGTTGATCGAGAACACCGCCGCATCGCCGCCCGAGCCGCCATACTCGCCGGTATTGGCGACCACGAAAGTCATGGCCATGGCCGCGACCTGTGCCTTCGCGGCGGCCAGCGCCGCGCCTGTGTCGCAGCACAACAGCCGGCTCAGCTTGGGATCGAAACAGGAGTCGAAATAGGTCCTGCGGCTGATGTGGTTGCTCTCGTCGTCCACGCTGCTGTCGGTGGAGATCACGTCGACCCGATAGACGTTGATCGCGGGCCACAGCGCGTCGAACGGCCCGGCCTGCTGGAAGCGCGCGACGAAAGCGTCCACGGCGGCCCGATAGCGCGGCAGCTCGGCCTCCTGAAAGCCGTCGCTCAGCATCACGACATTGAAGCGCAGTGCGTCGGACCCATGATCGACGATCTTCGTGGTTCTCACGATGCGCCCGGCCCGCGTACCCATGGCCTAGCGTGCCCTCTTCTTCGTCTTGCCGGCCTTCGCGCGGGCCGGCTTCCCCGCGACCTTCCCGGTCCTGGAGGGCTTGCGCATCTTCGCCGCCCCGCCCCGCAACTGCGCGAAACCGCGGCTCGCCAGCACCCGTCCTGGTCCATGCAGCACCAGCCGCCGCGCGCCCTTCATGTCCGGCACGACCGCCTCGAACGTTCCCGAGGTTCGTCCCGCCGCCACGCGCGCCGGATGCCGCCCCGGCCCGGCGGCGTGGAGCTCGTGGTGACGGTGAAACGGGTCGTGCAGCGGCATGTGATAGAACACGGCGCCGGCGTCATCCTCGACCGCCAGCCAATAGCCGAGCGCGCCTCGTCCGGCGGCGGGGTGGCAAGGGCGAGCACCCGCATCGCCACCCGGGCGACCTGCTTCACCCTGAGCGCGCCGGGCCTGAAGGCGAACGTCAAGCGCAGTGCGTGGGTGTAGTCCAACGGATCGCGCTTTGGATCGCTCACGGGGCCCCGGAATCAAAGGCTTCAACTAACCGGCCCAGTTTAGCCCAAAACCGCCGTTGGAAAGCCGCCTGGGACCGCCGATCCGCTGCGGTTCCTCCAACCCATCCCGGGGGCGCCAAGGTTGATGCGCAAAACGGTCGCGTGGCGGCGATTTGGCTCGCCATTTGGCGCATCGAAGATGCCTCCGGGCGATGGGCCTGGAGGGGCTTCGGCGCCCCTGGATGCCCCGCCGATCCATCTTGCAGCGGCTGTGTCCGCCGTAGCCTCCCGCCCCCGGAGCCCATGGCGGAGGGGGAAGGGGGCAGGCGGAAGGGGTGCTTTGTACCATTTTTACTCTATTAAGCTATTTCCTCGATCCGCCGGAGCATGACCTGCAACGCCAGCGGCGCCCTGCTGGATGAAACCTCTTGACGTTCATGGGTTTCAGTTCATTCTGGAAATAACCAAAGGTTGCAATGCGTTCTCGATCAGAGTAGCGAAGCCAGGGGCTGCGGGATGCTGCTTTCTCGATTTGGTGCGCGGGAATTCATTGGCCCGATTGTTTCCGCATTTGCGCTTTTGCGACTGCGGCCGGCAGGCGTTGCGCTCGTCACGTCGCTGTGCATTGCCGGCAGTGCCTCCGCGGCAGGCAGTCCGCCCATCATGTCGATCCCGGGTCAGGCCGACGTGGGCGGCAGTGGCGCCTTCTCCTACAGCATCCCGATCGTCGTGCCCCCTGGCACAGCGAATATGGTCCCGGGATTGGCGCTCGCCTATTCCAGCCAGGGCGGTGACGGGTATGCCGGATTGGGATGGGCCGTTGCGGGGCTCGCATCCATCTCAAGATGCCCACGCAGCGTCGCCGACGACGGCGTGCATGGCAGCGTGAACTTCGACGCCAACGACCGGTTCTGCCTGAACGGCCAGAAGCTCACCGCGGTCTCGGGCACCTATGGCGCGGATGGCACCGTCTATCGCCAACTGTCGGACAATTTCGCCAGGATCGTGTCGCACGGCACCGCGGGCAGCGGCCCCGCCTACTTCACCGCGCAGCTGCGCAACGGCATCGTGCTGGAATTCGGCAACACTTCGGATTCGGCGTTCAAACCGCTCAAGGCGGACGGCAGCGGCGTCTCGTCCTCGGTGATGCAATGGGCGCTCGACAAATCCACCGACATCCGCGGCAACTACTATACCGTCACCTATACGAACGATACCACGAACAGCCAAATCTACGTTTCGAGGATCGACTACACCGGGAATGCGGGGGCCGGCCTGTCGGCCTACAATTCCGTCCAGTTCAGCTACATGGACCGGCCGGATGTGGCGCCATTCTATCAGGCCGGAACCTATATAACCGTCACCAAGCTGCTGACGCATATCAAGACCTACGCCGGCGCAAGCGTCGTCACGGACTATCAGCTCGCCTACAACTACGCCAGTTCCGGCGCCAGCCATGACGAGCTGTCCACCGTCAAGCAATGCGATGCCTCCGGAGTCACCTGCCTCGCCCCCACCACGTTCACCTGGCAGGGATCGCGGGATGCGCCTTCGCTCAACAGCGGCGTAGATGTCAGCGCGATCTCCCAGGGATTCGCGGTCCAGCCGGGGGACTTCACCGGCAGCGCGTCCTCCACCGCGGACGGGCTGACGGACGTGCTCGTTCCCGACACAAGCTGCCCCACCCATGGCGTGATCTGGGCGGGCTCTTCGTCGGGCGGATTCAGCCGCGCCGGCATGGCCGCGAGCTACGACTACTACCAGCCCGACGATACCACGATGTACAGCCGCACGGGCGACGCCTGCTTCCTCGACGGCGCGCCCGCGGTCGCGGATTTCAACGGTGACGGATACAGCGACGTCGTGATGAACGAAGCTTACTGGATCTTCTTCAACGGCGATGACGAATGGGAACAGCAATTCTATACGAATGTCTTGCTCAACGGGAAATCCGGCACGATCACGCAGGCGACCTCCACGCGCTCGCTGCCGACGCCGATGATCCTGGGGGACTTCGACGGCGACGGGCGGATGGACGGATATGTCCAGCAGACGTCGTCGGGCAACGCCTATTTCAGCAACGGCGACGGCAGCTTCACGGTGGATTCCGGCGAATCCGGTTACGGCGCGACGACGGTCATCCACACCGGCGATTTCGACGGCGATGGCTGCACCGACATCCTGGGGCAGGGCGCCACGAACGCCATCCACTATTTCTGCAATCCCGCGGTGTCGTCGGCCTCGGCGCCCGCCTTCGGATCCTCCACGGTCGTCACCGGGGACTTCAACGGCGACGGCAAGACCGACGTTCTCGCCGTGAGCAGCACGGGGGCGACGCTTTATTTCGCGACCGGGACGGGGTTCACGTCCGCGGTTAGCTTCAGCTATTCCGGCACGCCATCGCTTGCCAACTGGCACAACTACACAATCGTGACCGGCGACTTCAACGGCGACGGCAAGACCGACATCGCGCTGATCTCCAAAACCAGCGGAACGGCGCATGCCATCGCACTATCGACGGGGACCGGCTTCGTTCCGCTCGCCACCATCGCCAACGGCGACACCACCGCCACGGCCGTGGTCGCGGACTGGAACAACGACGGCGCGGACGATCTCTGGCTGCAGTTCGCAAGCAGCACCCACGACACCGAATACACCTTCGCCTACACCCCGGAGCTGATCGCGGGGGTGGACAACGGGGTCGGCGCCACGATCGCGGCGAGCTACGACAGGATCAACAAGAACGGTACGTTCTACACCAGGGGGACTTCGGCGAGCTTCCCGCAGAAGGATTTCGACGGGCCCTCCTATGTCGTGTCCGAGCTCGACCGCAGCAACGGCATCGGCGGCAGCTACGCTCACACCTATTCCTATGCAGGCGCGATCTCCGATTCCGCGCAGCCGGCTTCGCTCGGGCCGAGCGCCATGCTGGGGTTTTCGTCGGTCTCCGTCAGCGATCCTCAGACCGGAACCGTCACGACGACCGACTTCCACACCGACCGGCCCTATCTGGGGCTCGTCGCCTCACGGGTCGAGACGCGCGGCGGCGTGACGCTTTCAAGCCTGACCAACACCTATGCCGCCGTGACGACCAGCGGTTCGGCGAAGGCCGTGGAGCTCACCGAATCCGTGCTGACGCGCAAGGACATCGACGGCACGTCCTACCCGACCGTCACCACCGACTACAGTTACGATGCCTATGCCAACCCGGCGACCGTCACCACCAGCGTTTCGGACGGCTCGTCGGAAGTCGTCACGAATACCTACGCGAACGACACCACCGACTGGCTTCTGGGCCAATTGACCGCCGTCAGCGACGAGCGCATCGTCGGCACGTCCGACATCACCCGGCACTACAGCCTGACCCTGGGCACCTCCGGCGGCGGCACGCTCGGGCTGGTCACCGCCTCCGCCCTCGAGCCCGGAACCGGCGCGCTGGAGCTCGATTCCACCTACACCTACGATTCATTCGGCAACCGGCTGACCACGACGCTGGACGGCACCGGGGTCACCACGCGCACGCCCTCGACCCTCACCTACGACAGCCAGGGCCGCTTCGTGACGACGATCACGGATGCCTTGGGCAATACGGCCAGCGTCAGCCACAATGCCGATTTCGGCACCGTTGCCGGCGCCACCGACGTCGACAGCCTGACCACCGGTTTCACCTATGACAGCTTCGGCCGCGTCACCTCGGCGACGGCCAAGGACGGCACCAGGGCGGGCTATGCCTATGCCTACTGCTCGGGCGTCAACGGCGGAAGCATGGCCTGCCCCTCGCGCGGCGCGTTCGCCGTCACCACCACGCCGCTGAAGACGGACGGCGCCACGCAGAACGGGGCCATCACCATCGCCTACTTCGATGGGCTGGGCCGCGGGATCGCAACCGACATTCAGGGCTTCGACGGCAGCTGGATACGCCAGGAGGTCCAGTACGACGCCGATCTGCATGTCGCGCAGACGAGCCGTCCCTACTTTCTCTCGGGCGGCGTCGCGCAATGGACGGTGTTTTCCTACGTCGACTCGACCAGCGGCGTCGATCCCGCGGGGCGCGTGTGGAAGGCCACCGCGCCCGACGGCAGCGTCACGACCTATTCCTACAGCGCGCTCACCAGTTCGGTGACCGACGCCAACGGCAACAAGACGGCCACCGCGCTGAACGCGCAGAACCAGGTGGCGAGCGTCACGGATGCGACGCTCACCCACACCACCTCCTACGTCTATGACGCCTTCGACGACCTGACAAAGGTCACCGACGTGAGCGGCAACGTCACGACCGCGACCTACGACACGCGCGGCCGGCGCACGGCGGTCTCCGATCCCGACCGCGGCAGCTGGAGCTTCACCTACGACGTGCTGTCGGAGCTCACCGGCCAGACCGACGCGAAGAGCCAGTCCACCTCCTTCACCTACGATCTCGACGGCCGGCCCAAGCGCCGCATCGAGCCCGACATGACGAGCCTGTGGCTGTTCGATTCCGGCGGCGGCTCCAGCGCCTACGGCGTCGGCAAGCCCTACCGCGACTGCGACGCCTCGACCTGCTCGTCCTCCACCTATCAGCGCACGTTCTCCTACAACGGCCTGGGCCAGACCAGTTCCGTCGCCATCAAGGCCGACGGCACCACCTATACCTATTCGATGACCTACGACTCCGCGTCGGGGCGGCTGGCCACGCTTGCCTATCCGTCCGGCTTCGTGGCGAAGTACGAGTACAACGCCACCGGCTACCTCGCCGACATCAAGGACAATTCGTCGGGCACGGCGGTGTGGACCGCCGGCGCGCGCGACGCGGAGCTGAAGCTCACACAATCCACCGCCGGCAACGGCGTGATCACGACGAACGCCTACGATCCCGAGACGGGCAGGGTGCTCAGCATCTGCGCCAGCACCAATTCGGGAACCTGCGACGGCAACCGGGCGAACTTCGCGTATTCCTGGGACCCGGCGGGCAACCTCACCGAGCGCGACGACACCTACGAAGGCGTGTCGGAGAAGTTCTGCTACGATGTCCTCAACCGGCTGACCAGCTCGGCGAGCGGCGCGACCTGCTCGACCGGCGCCAACCACGTGTACGAGGTGTACGGCTCCGGCGGCAACATCCAGAGGAAGTCCGACGTCTGCACCACGTCCGCCTGCATGACCTACGGCTCCGGCGCCGGCCCGCACGCCTTGACCGGCATCGCCGGCACCGTGAACGGGATCGTCAACCCCTCGTTTACCTACGATGCCAATGGGAATATGACGGCGGGCCTCGGCCGCTCATACACTTGGACGAGCTACAACATGGTGGCGAGCATCAGCCAGGGTGCCACGACGGTGGGCTGGACCTACAGCCCGGACCGGCTGCGGCTGAAGATGTGCGTGGGCGGGTGCACCGCGCCGTCGAGCACCACGCTCTACCTGCGCGGTCCGGCCTATTCGGAGAAGGTGACGGCGGGCAGCTCCACGACCTGGACGGACTACATCGCCGCCGACGGCCGGCTGGTGGCGATGCGCACGCTGTCGGGCGGGGCGGCGAGCTTCCACTACATGGTCGGCGATCACCTGGGCTCGACCTCGGTGGTGACGGACGCCTCCGCCGCGGTGGTGGAGCGGGACAGCTACGACGCCTGGGGCAAGCGGCGCAACGCGGACTTCTCACCCGACACGACGTGCGCGCTGACCAGCACCACCACGCGCGGCTTCACCGGCCAGGAGCATGTCGATCCGCTGTGCCTGGAGAACTTCAACGCGCGGATGTACGACCCGCTGCTGGCGCGGTTCTCCAGCGCCGACTCCATCGTCGCGGACGGCTTCGACGGCCAGAGCTTCAACCGCTACGCCTATGCCCGCGGCAATCCGCTCAACGCGGTGGATCCCAGCGGGCACGGCACCCAGCCCGCCTCCGACTCGCCCACGCAGTGCAAGGGCGGCGGCAACTACTGCCATCCCGACGACGCGATGTGGGACAACCCCGGCATCCCCTGCTGGGGCTGCTGGGGACCGGGCGAGACAACCGACTCCAACGGCTCGTAGGCTCTTCTTGAGAAATCCGGAACCGCTCGTTGGGCGTCGGCCCGCATCGTGACGTGGACCGAAACCTCGCCAAAAGCCGCGAATTCCCATTTTCGCTGGACTTGCCGAACGGGGCGGGTATCAAGAGGACCATCCAACGCTGGTCATGCAACCCGCTCGCGCGCTTGCGCGGGCCATCGGCTCGAAATATGAGGCGTGCCGTGTGCCGTCCAGCTTCGTCCGTGCCGGGCTGCGAAACCGGCGGCGTGCCGCAATTTCGCCCCGCACGGGTTCTGCGCCGCCCCAGAGCAATCAAATTCATCGAGGAAAATCAGTAACATGCCCGGTCCGCAATATGTGTTCGTGATGAAAGGTCTGTCGAAGACCTATCCCGGCGGGCGGCAGGTGCTGAAGGACATCTGGCTGTCGTTCTATCCCGGCGCCAAGATCGGCATCGTCGGCGTCAACGGCGCGGGCAAGTCGACGCTGATGAAGATCATGGCGGGCCACGACAAGGAGTTCACGGGCGAGGCCTGGGCGGCGGACGGCGTCACCACCGGCTACCTGCCGCAGGAGCCGGCGCTCGACCCCGCCAAGGACGTGCGCGGCAACGTCATGGACGGCGTGGCGAAGAAGAAGGCGCTGGTCGACCGCTACAACGAGATCGCCGCCAATTATTCCGACGAGACCGCCGACGAGATGGCGCGGCTGCAGGACGAGATCGAGGCGCAGGGCCTGTGGGACCTCGATTCCCAGATCGACCAGGCGATGGACGCGCTGCGCTGCCCCGACGGCGAGGCCGCGGTCGCCACGCTCTCCGGCGGCGAGCGCCGCCGTGTGGCGCTGTGCAAGCTGCTGCTCGAGGCGCCGGACATCCTCTTGCTCGACGAGCCCACCAATCATCTCGACGCGGAATCCGTCGCCTGGCTCGAGCACACGCTGCGCGAATACAAGGGCTGCGTCATCCTCGTCACCCACGACCGCTACTTCCTCGACAACGTCACGGGCTGGATCCTGGAGCTCGATCGCGGCCGCGGCATCCCGCACGAGGGCAACTACACCTCCTTCCTCGACGTGCAGGACAAGCGCCTGCTCCAGGAAGGCAAGGAAGAGGAAGCGCGCGAGCGCACGCTGGCGCGCGAGCGCAAATGGATCCAGCAATCCCCGCGCGCGCGCCAGGCCAAGTCCAAGGCGCGCATCGCCGCCTACGAGGACCTGCTCGCACGGTCCAACGAGCAGCGCCAGGGCACCGCGCAGATCAGCATCCCCGCGGGCCCGCGCCTGGGCTCGGTGGTGGTGGAGGCCGACGCCGTCGCCAAGGGCTTCGGCGATCGGCTGTTGTTCGAGAATGTGAGCTTCAACCTGCCGCCGGGCGGCATCGTCGGCGTCATCGGCCCCAACGGCGCCGGCAAGACGACGCTGTTCCGCATGCTCACCGGCGAGGAGACGCCCGATTCCGGCGTGCTGCGCATCGGCGACACCGTGCAGATCGGCCATGTCGACCAGTCGCGCGACGCGCTCGATCCCAACAAGACGGTGTGGCAGGAGATCTCCGGCGGGCTCGACGTGCTGGAGCTGGGCGGCAAGCGCACCATGCCGTCGCGGGCCTATGTCGGCGCCTTCGCCTTCAAGGGCGGCGACCAGCAGAAGAAGGTGGGCCTGCTCTCCGGCGGCGAGCGCAACCGCGTGCATCTGGCCAAGCTGCTCAAGGGCGGGGCGAACCTGCTCCTCCTCGACGAGCCGACCAACGACCTCGACGTGGAGACGCTGCGCGCGCTCGAGGCGGCGCTGGAGGATTTCGCCGGCTGCGCCATGATCATCAGCCACGACCGCTGGTTCCTCGACCGCATCGCCACCCACATGCTCGCCTTCGAGGGCGACAGCCACGTCGAATGGTTCGAAGGCAACTACCAGGACTACGAAGCCGACAAGAAACGCCGCCTCGGCATCGACGCCGACACCCCGCACCGGATCAAGTACAAGAGATTCGCGCGAGGTTAGAGCGATTGGCGAAGCCGCGCGATGTCGCGCGCGGCTCTATCCGCCATGCGTCGCGCGCGCTGCCAGTCCGGCGCGAGATTTGCGATCCTGTCCAACCGGATCTGCGCCTTCTCGAAATGGGCCAGCGCACCTCTGTTGTCTCCGCTCGCCTCCAACACCTGCGCAATCTTGGCGCAGCTCACCCCGAGGTCGAGTTGCCATTCGGCGTTGCCCGGGTCGGATTGCGCGAGCTTTTCGGCAATGGCGAGGTCGCCGCGGTAGGCCTTGAGCGCTTCGGGCAGATTGCCCTGGTCGACCAGCACGTCGCCGATCCTGTCCCACGACACCGACAGATCGCGCTGCCATTCGGCATTGCCGGGGTCGGATTGCGCGAGCCTTTCGGCAATGGCGAGGCTGTCGCGGAAGGCCTTGAGCGCTTCGGGCAGATTGCCCTGGGCGACCAGCACGTCGCCGATCCTGTCCCACGACACCGACAGGTCGCGCTGCCATCCGGCATTGCCCGGGTCGGATTGCGCGAGCCTTTCGGCAATGGCGAGGCTGTCGCGGAAGGCCTTGAGCGCTTCCGGCAGATTGCCCTGGGCGACCAGCACGTCGCCGATCCTGTCCCACGACACCGACAGGTCCCGCTGCCATCCGGCATTGCCCGGGTCGGATTGCGCGAGCTTTTCGGCAATGGCGAGGTCGCCGCGGTAGGCCTTGAGCGCTTCGGGCAGATTGCCCTGGGCAACCAGCACGCCGCCGACTTTGTTCCACGACACCGACAGATCGCGCTGCCATTCGGCATTGCCCGGGTCGGATTGCGCGAGCTTTTCGGCAATGGCGAGGCTGTCGCGGTAGGCCTTGAGCGCGTCCGGCAGATTGCCCTGGGCGAACAGCACGTCGCCGATCTTGTTCCATGACACCGACAGATCGCGCTGCCATCCGGCGTTGCCCGGGTCGGATTGCGTGAGCTTTTCGGCAACGGCGAGGCTGTCGCGGTAGGCCTTGAGCGCGTCCGGCAGATTGCCCTGGGCGACCAGCATGTCGCCGATCCTGTCCCACGACACCGACAGGTCCCGCTGCCATCCGGCGTTGCCCGGGTCGGATTGCGCGAGCTTTTCGCGAATGGCGAGGCTGTCGCGGTAGGCCTTGAGCGCTTCCGGCAGATTGCCCTGGGCGACCAGCACGTCGCCGATCCGTTCCCATGACACCGACAGGTCGCGCTGCCATCCGGCATTGCCCGGGTTGGATTGCGCGAGCTTTTCGAAAATGAGATGGCTGTCGCGGAAGGCCTTGAGCGCTTCGGGCAGATTGCCCTGGGCGACCAGCACGTCGCCGATCTTGTTCCATGACACCGACAGATCGCGTTGCCATCCGGCATTGCCCGGGTCGGATTGCGCGAGCTTTTCGCGAATGGCGAG
>Ga0335083_10000231_pt1 | contig 92166 bp, 89 predicted proteins | sample Lox_Sample_42_FD_206716 | JGI IMG/M metagenome (GOLD analysis project Ga0335083, IMG submission 206716) | Soil microbial communities from Loxahatchee National Wildlife Refuge, Florida, United States - Lox_Sample_4.2 | ecosystem: Environmental > Terrestrial > Soil > Wetlands | place: USA...
GCCGGCTCTATATCTCAAGAGCTACAGGCACTCCGTTCATATCTTGCGGAGCTTTAGCCTTTTCCAGAGACGCCGGCAGGGCTCTGTGTTGCGCGATTGGGCATAGAAATGTAAAGGATCGTTGATACTAATAGTTGACAATGTAATTTTGGCTATGTAGCCTGCGCCCTGAGGTACTCACTCATGGCCGAAAACGAACTTCTCGATAGCAAGGGCAGGTTCCTGCGCCGGTGGCGGGAATTGTGTTCGTCTGAGCCTTCTGCGGACGAGGCAGCTGCCGCCATTGCCGACGAATGGGGCGCATGGGTGCTGAAGTCTCTGAATAGGGACCGCCGTCACCGCGCGGTCAAGCAGCTGCTGGACGCAGCCCAGGAAAGCGATGCGGCATTGCGTGCCGCTTCCGTAGGCATGAAGCCCCCCGATCTCGTCAGAATCATCTGCCAAGCCATTCGCGCCTGCGCTGAACCGCGCACTCCCGATCGGGTGGCTGTCCAAGCCGTGTTCATGTCAATGGATCGCGTCACTCAATGCCTTGTGGCGCAAGTCCATCAGGAGTCGGCCGCGGGTACTGATCGAAGCGATGAGTTTCGAGATTCCCTGGAGAAGCACTTCGAGCGCCATCGTGCGGCGGTCGAATTGCAGTTCAGGCAGGCACTGTCTGGCGATTGGGCTGGCAGTCCGCTGCGCAAGCAGCCGCCGGGAACGCCGATGGAAGTGCGGGCCAAGGCTGTACTGGAGATCCCGCTCGTGACGCGACTTGGGGGTCGTCGTGTTCACTAGCTTCAGGGTTTCGGGGAACCGAATTTCGGTGCTGATCGACGGCGCAGTCCAGCAGCGCCTCGACCTGCGTGTTGATCCGTTCTTTGATCGCATTTCCCTTCTGCCCAGCAACCGGGGGCTGGACCTGCTCCGGATTGCGGCTGGCGTCTACGCCATTGATCGCATTGAGCGACGCAACTTCCGCAAGGACGATTTCGGGGTCCGCTGCCTGGCGGTCAAGATCGAGGTGCGTGAACCGGAATTCTGGATGGCGTCGAATGTCGTTGGGCACCTGGAACACATCTTGGGTTTCCTTACTGGTGACATGTGGTCGTTTACGTTTGAGAGAAGCTCGGCACCTTCCCAAGGTGACGAGCATCAAGGACGCCTGCCGTGGCGCGCCCCGCAGGAAGTCGAACGAATCGCTCTCTACAGCGGCGGGTTGGATTCCACTGCGGGATTGGCAAGCCGTTTGATTCGCGACGATGCGCGATACGGTTTGTTGACCGTTCGTCACCAGGCCGGTTTGAAGTCACTCTGCGAGAAGCAGATCAGAGCGATTCAGAATCTCCTGGGAACTGCCAAAATTCCCACTGCCTCGGTGGTGATTGGTCTGCGCAAGGGCAAGGCCGCTCGTCTCGATTCTCAGGAGCGGACCCAGCGGTCACGGACGTTCTTCTTCTGTGCGTTGGCTGCCGTCATGGCCCGTGCCCACGAGGTGAAGGACATTGATGTGTTTGAAAATGGAGTTGGTGCGGTCAATTTTCCGCTCATGACGGGAATGTTGATGGGCGCCTTTACGACGAAGGGAAGCCATCCGACCTTTCTTCGGGAAATGTCCTCGTTCTGCTCGAAAGTTCTGGATTCGGAGATGTCTTTCCATCTGCCCTTCGGTGACATGACGAAAGGAGAGATGTTGAAATCCCTGCGCGGTCATGGGCTCGATGCTTGGCTCAGTTCGTCCCGGTCTTGTGTGCATACGTCCATGCGCGTCAAAGGGATTCAACATTGTGGCGTTTGTCCCGCCTGCATCGAACGCAGGCAAGCTTTTTCGGTTGCCGGCATCGAGGATGAGACGGCCTATCAGGTGGATGTCTTCTCGAATCCGCCGATTTCAGGTACGGAGGCGGCTTACTTCCGCTTGTACCGCGACGAAGCAGCTGCCTGGCTCGCGCGGAGACCATCTGCATTGCGCCGGATGGAATGGCATCTGCAATTGACGGACGTACCGGAAGTTCAGCGGGAGCGTATCGGGGCTCTGTGGGCGCGGCACTCGCAGGAAGTAATCGAGGTTTTCGGCGATACCCCTTCCGGTGCGCTGGTGCGCACCAAGGTGGCGGCATGAGCTACGAGAGCATCAACATCGCCGCGCTGGCGGCGAGACTGGCTGCTGCGCGCAAGGCGGCCAACATCACCCAGGAAGCGGCAGCGACCCACCTTGGGATCAGTCGTCCGACCTTCATTGCCATCGAGAAGGGTACCCGCCGCGCCAAGCCGGAAGAGGTCGTGAAGCTGGCAGAGCTGTATGGCCAGCCCGTGAGCAAGCTGGTTCGGGAGGAGGCGGTGCCAGAGCCTCAGCGTCCCCATCTGCGCTCGGTGCTGGATGAGGCAAAGAACGGCGAGGGAGCGCTGGCTGAGGCGATCGAGAAACTCACTTCCTTTATCGACGACTATCAGTACGTCGAGAAGCTGACGGGTGCCCGGTTGCAGCCGCGGTTTCCGCCGGAGGCGAAGATTCCTCCCGGACCGATCGACCGCTTTGCCGAGTTCTGTGCGCAGGAAGAGCGGGCTCGCCTGAACTTGGGCGAGCATCAGCCGGTGCTTCGGCTGCGAAGTGTGCTGGAAGAGGCCGGGCTGCATGTCTTTTGCGACGGCATGGAGTCTCAGCTTGCTGGTCTCTACGTTTTCGTCCCCGGGTTCGGGTATTGCATCCTGGTCAACCGGAAGCACCCGCCGGAGCGGCGGCGGTGGACCATTGCGCACGAGTACGGGCACTTCCTGGCGGCCAGGGATCGGCCCGGTGTCGATTACCTGCATCCCAAGTGGCAGCGCAAGCCGGAGGACGAGCGATTCGCTGACGCTTTCGCGGCAGCCTTCCTGATGCCGGAAGTCGGCGTGACCCGGCGCTTCCTCGACGCCATGAATCGCACTGGGGACTTCAAGGTGGCGGATCTGTTCCACATGGCGACCTACTTTGGTGTCTCACCGCAGGCGATGAGTTTGCGATTGGAAGGGTTGTTGCTGATTCCGCGAGGAAGTTGGGATGAGGTTCGGGAATCGGCCGTTCCGATTGGTGATCTGAAGCGGGAAGCCGGTGTCGAGGGGCCAGTGGAGCAGGACTCGGTGGAAATCTATCCAGAGCGCTACAAGATCCTCGTGGTCAGCGCATTTGAGGGCGGACTGTTGTCCGAGGGGCAGCTTGCGGCGTTGCTGCGGTGCTCCCGGGTTGCAGCGCGCCAGATTGTCGAGGATTGCTCCAGAGCGCCTGAGGACGATGAAGATGGCGAGGAGCGGTCCGTTACCCTGGGGCGTTCCCTGCTTGGCCCTCGGGAGCGCTCCACGGCTTGAGCGGTCAGCGGGTCATTGATTGCTGCGTGCTGATCAATCTTCATGCCGGATGGGGAGGGTTGAGTGAACTGCGCGAGCTGGGCAATACCTGGTACGTCGGCGAGGCAATACTGAAAGAAGCCCAGTTCACCTGGGAGGTATTGCCGGATGGATCGCGGCGACAGGTTCCGATTGATCTTCAGGTCCCAGTGCAGCAAGGCGTGCTGGTCTCGCTTCGTCCTGAGACCGAAGGCGAGCTGGCTGACTACATCGACTTCTCCCAAGAGCTGGACGACGGCGAGGCGCAAGCCCTTGCGCTCGCCAAGCACCGCGGAATGGTACTGCTGACAGATGACCGCAAGGCACTGCGTCTGGCGCAGCGGCCTGACATCAACGTTCCCACCATGACCACCGCGCAGCTGCTCCGGGAGTGGAGCGAGTGCAACCCGGCCAATGCGTTCAAGCTGCCCGAAGTGCTCACGCGGGTGGAAGAGCGCGCGAGCTTTGCACCGCGTCGGGGTTCCCCGGATGCGGACTGGTGGCAGCAGAAGCGGGCGCGATGACATGCGGCCACAAACGCGCTGCCGGTGAGCGCTGTTTGGAAGAAGTTGCATAGGCTGCTTCCGGGAAAGTGCGGCCAGGTTTCGAGGAGCTTTCATGTGAAGTTCCCCGCTGCGCGGGTCCCATCTGGCGTACACACCTGATGCACGCTGTGCGCGATCATGAAGTCGCGCGAAGCCTTGTTTTCACGAGATTTTCTGTCTCCCACTCGCGCTCCCAGCAATGGGAGCGGGGCCGCGAGGCAGTCTATTGGGCGTGGTGGGTCTATTCGCCGGTGCGTGCGGGCGCGTTGCGTTCGCGTCCGGCGCGGTGCTTTCCCGGTCGCTTGCCGCCCAGTTTCGGGCGAGCAAAGAGAGGTTTGGCGGGTGGGCGGATGGAGGGTTTGCGGCGCTCGGGGAAATCGTCCAGCGGCTGCTCGTCCCAGGGTTCGGTGACCCAGAGCATCATCGCGTGCAGTTCGGTGGCGAGGCGTTCGATGCCTTCGCTGTCCTTCCAGGTGCGGGTGCGGGAGGTGCCGATGGCGATCACCTCGACGCCGGGTTCAAGCTGCTCGCGGTAGCGCTTGGCGAGTCCGTCCCACAGCACAACCCAGTGCCATTCCACGGTCTCGCGGGGCTCGATCCAGGTGGGATCATCGACGTATTGCCGGGTGGCCACGTGGACGGCGAGGCGTGCGCCGCCGCCGCCAAACGCCTTGAAGCTGGGCTGACGGCAGACCACTCCAGCCACCTGATGCACGTTCGTCCAAGACAGTCCTTCAGCGGGTAGCGGCCAGGGTTCGCGGGGGCTTGGTGGCTTGGGGGCGGCGGTTGGTGCTGCGGCCGGCGTGGGTGCCGCAGCGGTAGAAGGCGCACCTGTGGGTTGCTGAGTTGTTCCGGTTGGTGGTGTGGTGTTCGGCGCCGAAGGGCTGGCGGCGGGACCAGCGGGCGGAGTAGATGGGCTGCGGAACATGTTGCGGATGAGATCCAGCGTCACTCCGATGGTGGCGCCAAGGAGTAGGGCAAGACTGGCTTCCCGTAATGATCGCTGCCATCGGATGAGTGTCACGACGGACGCGACGGCGAGCGGTGCGAACGGCGAAGTCCAGAGGAATCTCCCCGTCATGCGCAGGCACCAGCGCGCTGCCGGCCACGCCCTGGCAAGAAGGTTTTCGGTGCGAAAGCGGCTCATTCGTCGTCCTCCTCTTCATCATCTTCATCCTCTGCGGCGCCATCCTCCGGGACGTGCAGGGAGCGGATGTCCTGCTTCAACTGCCGTCGCAGTTCGGTGGTGACGGACCGCATGCTGGTCTCGATCTCCTGGTAGGTGGCCGGGTCGGATGCGGCAACGGAGGCGCGCAACAGGAACAGGGTTTCGGTCGCGGCCAGTTCGATGCTGGTCAGGCGCTGCAGTACCTGGCGGTGGGCGAAGCTGGCCGTGATGGCGGACTGCGCGTGGGCCTCATCGAGGGTTTCGAGATTCTTCGTGAGGGATTCGGCGATCATCATGGTGCGCTGGATGCGGCCCATCTCCTCGCCGCCGAGGAACCGTTCGAAGAGCTGATTGGCGGATTCGTTGCGGGTCAGGCCGTGGGCCTTGGCCCAGCGGTCGAGGCCATCGAGATTGGCGGCGGTCAGCCGCAGGTGTACATGTCCGGGCCGCGTCATGGCGTCCTCCGAAATGGGAGTGGAGCGAGGCCCGGCGCCCTGGATACCGAGCCTTGCGTGGCGATCAGGGCGATCCGGTCAGTGCTGCGTGCGAGGCCGCTGCATCACCTGCTGCAGATCGGATTTTGGCCACCGGGGCCGTCCGCCGGGCTGGCGGTGCGGCACCGGAAACCGGCGATTCTTCAACCACGCATCGATGGTGCGGGTGCTGACGCCGAACCAGTCGGCGACTTCGGATTTGGACAGATAGCGTTCTTGCTCACTCATGGCGGACTCCTGATTCCGGTTGTTCCGCGCGGGTTTGCGCGGGAGGTGTAGGGTCCGCCGCGAATTGAGAACATCAAAGAGAAGTTCTCAGCGCACGGTTTTCCGTCTTCGCTGGAGACCGAGCGGCTCAAGTACCTTGCGAATCGCATGCCAACCTTCCGGATGGTCGGTGCGTTCGGCAATTACCTTGGCCAGCTGCATATCTGGCATGTTCGGGAACAAGGTCCGTATTGGAAGACCGATGCGTTTCCATTCCGCGTGTCGGCGCTGGGCCGCTTCCTTGAGGACCTTGCTCGCCTTGGCGCGGGATCGCTGCAGACCTTGGACAGTTCTCTTCCCGACTTCCACGAAGCGGGCATGCACCACTGCATTCTCTTTGTCCTGGATGTACTTGAGCCAGAGCCTGCCGGCACGCTCGAACTCGCCGCTGCAGGCAAGTCGCATCGCGCGGCGCAACGCCAAGGGTTCATCGTCACGTATCTCTTCTTCCTCAATAACCTTGGTCAGGATCTTCTCTGCCATCGCGTTGGTCAGGATCTTGTCGTGATCGGGGCCGGTTCGGTGTCTCTCCGCAATGAGGACATTGACCAGCATCATGCCGCGACGGTGATTGTCCCAGGCTCGCACATCCGAAAGTTCACCGGCGTCGGATGGGTCCAGGGTTACCTCGTACTTCAATGGGAAGGGAGCTTCTGGGCTGAGGTCCACATCTCCAGATTCGGCTTGGGCCGGGTCGACTTGAAGCTTCATGAATTTTGGACTCATGCGGTACGCCTCTCCGCCATGGCAATGACCTGCTTCTCGGTGCCCTTGACGACGGCATCGAGGTATTCGGCCCACTTGACCAGTGCCGCACGCTTCTCGTCGAGGTAGTCGTGCTGGTCGTAGATTTCGGCAATGTCGGCGATGGCGTGGTTAAGGATCTTCTCCACATGCAGGCGCGGCACTTTCAACATCGTCATCGCGCTTGCCGCCGTGCGCCGCAGGTCATGCGGCGTCCAGGCCGGAATGCCGAAGTGATCGCGGTTCTCCTTCACGGCGCGGCTGAGGCCGTCCTTTGAATAGGCGAGGCTGCCCTTGCCACGCGGTGAGGGCAGCACCCACGGGGATTCCTTCGCCAGCTCCTTCATGCGCGCCAGGAGCTGCACGGCCAGGTCCGACAGCGGCACGTGATGGGGCTTGGTCTCGCCCTTGGTCGCGCCGTCGGTTTTCTGCAGCTCCGGCGGAATGGTCCACATCTTGCCGTCGAAGTCGAAGTGGCTCCATGCGGCGCGGGTCAACTCGCCGCGCCGCTGCGCGGTGAGCAGCAGTACCTTGATGCCGAGCCGCGAGGCCTCCGTCATGCGGGCGGTATCGAGCTGCGTCCACACCGTGCGGAGTTCTTCGGTCGTCAGACGCCGGGTGCGCGGGAGTTCCTCACCGCCGGGCTTCTGGACGCCCGCCATGGGCGAGGCCGGGATCAGGTCCTGCGCGGCGGCGTACGTGAACATCTGCTTCAGCAGCGCATAGGTGCGGTTCGCGCTGACGGGCGCGCCGCGATCCACGATGTCGTTGAGCAGTTCGATCAGCTGCCGCTTGGTGAGGTCGCGCGCCCGCAGCTTGCCGTAGCGGGAAAGCAGGGTGGGCGGCTTCTTCCTGTTCTTCCGGGGCGGCAGGTTCGCAGGCCGGTAGCCCAGCAATGCGGCGGCGGCCAGTGGACGCTTGCGGGCCTTGATGTTGGATTTCTGCATGGTCACCCATGCGCCGGTTTCCGGGTCACGCCGCTGTGCCATGAGCGAGCGATGCACGAACTCTTCGACCACGGCCTCCACGGTTTCGGCGGAGGCTTCGGCCAGCCGCGCGGCTTCGGCGGCTTGCAGGCGCCTGGCACGTTCCTCGATGGGATCGAGGCCGCGCTCGATTTCGCGCAAGGCCTGTGTGTGCATCTCGGTTACGTCGGCCAGCGACAGACCCTTGCGGCCGTACTCGCCGAGGACCATGACGTAGCCGCGGTCGCCACGCTTGTAGCGCAGCCGGAAACTCACCACGCCGGAAGGATGGACGCGCACCACGAGGCCGCGCATGTTGGGCACGGTGATGTCGTAACGCGAGGGCTGGAGCGGTGGATGGTCCAGCCACTTCACGGTCAGCTTGGTCAGCTTGCGCATCACAACCGCCTCCTCGTTTCGCGTCGCTCCGGGGTACACCCTGGGGTACACCTTGGAGGCTGCTGTATTGTTCGGTGGACCTTCCGTGCCTGCCCGCTGCTTCCTGAAAAGGACACGCCATTTTCCTTGCGGTGGCAAGGGGTTACAACAACGTAAATCGCGAGAAATCGCGTCTTGTTGCGCGGTGTCGAGATGCTAGAGTGCGCGCTGCATGACGCAGGAGCCGCATGGCATGCAAGAGGTCGACGGTTCGATCCCGTCTAGCTCCACCAATTCAGGCATCCGGCGCCAGCCGTGGCCACAGGCTCTTGAACGATTCCACCAGGAAGTGCGTCGGATCGCCGAGCTTCGCCGCGTAATCCTTCGCCGGCTGCGCGTTCAGCATGTCCTGCGGCCCGAAGCCGGCGCGCATCATCTTCGACAGGTCGTTGTTGAGCTTGGTGAGGATGTCCAACTCGGCCTGCAGGTCGGCCCTGGTGTAGAGCCGCTCGCCATAGGCGGTGACCACGCGCGTGGCGTCGTCGCACTGCGCCAGCAGGGTGCGGTAGCCGTTCACGGTGCCGGTGATGTAGCCGCCGGTCACCCAGTCGGGCGTCGGCCAGCCGTTGCCGGCCACCACGCCGCCGGTGACCAGCACATTGGCCGGCATCAGCTTCACGTAGATGTCGCCGTCGGTGTGCGCCTGGGCGAGATAGCCGTAGCTGAGCTGCTGCGTGCCGGCCTGCAGCGCGCCGCCGGTCCAGGTGGTCTTGTTCGGCCGCGCGTACGGCGGCAGCGGCAGGATGGGCGGGTCGTCCGGCTGGTAGCGCACCTTGGTGGACAGCCACAGCCGGGTCTGCTCGTGCGCGATGATGCTGGCGCCGGCCTTGCCGAGCCGCTCGTTGAGCCCGGTGTGCTCGTGGTGCCAGTGGGTATTGAACAGCGTGCGCGCGCTGCCGGCGCCGAGCTTCTGCTGCGCCAGCTGCAGCACCTCGCCCGCATGCGTCGCGAGCCCGCCATCGATGAACGCCAGTCCGTCACCGGCGCGCAGCGCGAGCAGGTTGGCACCGGCGCCGCGGATCCACAGCAAACCGTCGCCCAGCGATTCCGCCGTCAGTGGCGGCGAAGCCGTGCCCGCGCGGGCCAGCTTCGCGGTGCCCGACGCCAGCAGTGTGGCTGCGGATACCGAACCCAGGAACCCCCGCCGCGACATTCTGATTCTCATGGCTTGACTGTAACCCATCAATTCCTGCCCCGGACAACCTAGAATCGCGCATCAGGTTGGCCGACCTCGGCCAGGGGCGCATTCCATGACCGGCGGGGAAAGCATGCGGGCGGGCTGGATACTGGCGGCTCTGGTGGCAAGTGGCGCGCAGGCCGCGACCCAGTCCGGCGATGACCACTGGGCGATGGTCGGCAAGTACTGCCTGGATTGCCACAACACCACCGACTGGGCCGGGCAGCTGGCGCTCGACTCGCTGGATCACAGCGACAGCGCCGTCGGCAACGATGCCGAGACCTGGGAAAAGGTGGTGGTGCGCCTGCGCGGCCGGTTGATGCCGCCGCCGGGACAGAAGCGGCCCGACACTGCCGAGGTGGATTCCTTCGTGCACTGGATGGAAGGGCGCATCGATGCCGCCGCGGCCGGCAAACCGCAGCCCGGCTACGTGCCGCTGCACCGCCTGAACCGCCGCGAATACACCAATGCGGTGCGCGACCTGTTCGGGCTGGAGTTCGACCCCACCGCGCTGCTGCCGCAGGATGATCTCTCCGACGGCTTCGACACCACCGCGCAGGTGCTGCAGGTGTCGCCCACCTTCGTCGACCAGTACCTGGCCGCCGCGCGCAGCGTCGCGGTGCAGGCGGTGGGCAATCCCGGCCAGCGCGTGGTGGGCACTCCGTACACCAATCCCGTGCCCGGCCCGCAGCACAATCACGTGGAGGGGCTGCCGTTCGGCACGCGCGGCGGTTTCGCCGTGGACCACATCTTCCCGGCCGACGGCGAGTACGAGCTCAACATCAACAACATGGCGCGCGCGCTGTGGGTGGAGGGCATGGAGTTCGAGAACCACCTGGTGGCCATGGTCGACGGCGTGGTGATCTACGAGACCACGCTGGGCGGCGATGCCGACCAGAAGGCCATCGACCAGAAGGGCGATGCGCCGGTGGATGCCATCAATGCGCGGCTGCATGGCATCCGCTTCCAGGCAAAGGCCGGCCAGCACCGCGTGGTGGTGACGTTCCGCGCGCGCTCGTACGCGGAATCCGACCAGCGCCTGGCGCTGCTCATTCCCGAGGGCGGCGAGGACCGCGTGCTGAAGGTGCAGAGCTTCGAGATCCGCGGGCCGTTCAAGACCAATGGCGTCAGCGACACCGCGAGCCGCGAGCGCATCTTCACCTGCTACCCGAAGAGCGCGGCCGAGGAGCAGCCCTGCGCCCGCTCCATCGCCGCGAACCTGGCGCGGCGCGCCTTCCGCCGGCCGGTGCAGGATGCCGAAGTCGACCGGCTGCTGCAGGCCTACACCGCCATGCGGGCCGGCAAAAGCTTCGATGAGGGCGTGCGCGGCCTGGTGACGCGCATTCTCGCGAGCCCGGATTTCCTGTATCGCGTCGAAGAGCCGCCTCCAGGCAAGGGCAGGCCCGGCGATGTGTTCCGGCTCACCGACCTGCAACTGGCCACGCGGCTGTCGTTCTTCCTGTGGAGCAGCCTGCCCGATGACGAACTGCTGAAGGCGGCCGTGGAGGGCCGGCTCAGCGACGATGCCGAGCTGGCGCGGCAGGTGCGGCGCATGCTGGCGGACCAGCGCGCGAAATCGCTGGCGCGGGATTTCGCGTTCCAGTGGCTGGGCCTTTCCAAGCTCGCCGACATCGAGCCGGATCCGAACGTGTTCCCGTATGCGGCCAACCAGCGCGACCTGGAAGGCGACGTGCGCGAGGAGTTCCGCGAGGAGATCCGCCAGTTCGTCGATACCGTGTTCCGCGGCAATGCCAGCGTGCTGGACCTGATGAACGGCGACTACACCTACCTGGACGAGCGCCTGGCCGTGCACTACGGCATCCATGACGTGAAGGGCTCGAACTTCCGCCGCGTGCAGCTCACGGATCCGAACCGCTTCGGGTTGCTGGGCAAGGGCGCGGTGCTGATGGTGTCCTCGTATCCCAACCGCACCGCGCCGGTGCTGCGCGGCGCGTGGATCCTCGACAACATCACTGGCACGCCGCCGACTCCGCCGCCGCCGAACGTGGACGCGCTGAAGGATCCACAGCCCGGCGCGAAGGTGCTGTCGATGCGCGAGCAGATGGCCGCGCACCGCAAGAACAAGAGCTGCTTCGCCTGCCACGGCGTGCTGGATCCGCTGGGCCTGGCGCTGGAGAACTTCGACGGCGTGGGGCAATGGCGCGAGAAGGACCGCATCGCCGAAACCCGCATCGACGCCTCGGGCGAGCTGCCGGACGGCACCAGGGTGGCCGGCCCGGTGGACCTGCGCAATGCGCTGATGAAGAACCCCGACCAGTTCGTGCAGACGCTGGTCACCAAGCTGATGATCTACGGCGTGGGGCGGCCGATGGACTGGCAGGACATGCCCACCATCCGCGCCATCGTCAAGCAGGGCGCGGCCGACAACTACCGCTTCGCCACGCTGCTCACCGCCATCGTCGAAAGCGCGCCGTTCCGCATGAAGCAGATTCCGGCCGACAAGCTGCCCGATACCCGCCAGGCGGCGGTTACTCCGTAAGAGGAACATCACCATGTTCATCACCAAGAAATTCCTGGACCGCCGCACGGTGCTGCGCGGCGCGGGCGCGGCCATCGCGCTGCCGCTGCTGGATGCGATGATTCCAGCGGCCACGGCGCTGGGCGCGACCGCTGCGGCGCCGAAGGTGCGCATGGGCTTCGTGTACTTCCCGCACGGGGCCGTGCAGCAGAGCTGGATTCCCGAGCAGACCGGTACCGCGTTCAGGATCTCGAAGATCCTCGAGCCCGCCGACAAGCACCGCAAGTCGATGACCATCGTCAGCGGCCTGCGCAACAAGGGCGGCGAGAGCAACACGCCGCATGCCATCATCGCCGGCACCTGGCTGGGCTGCGTGAAGCCCACGCGCACGCATGATCCGCACGCCGGCACCACCGTGGACCAGATGGCGGCCAGGGTGCTGGGCGCCGATACCGCGTTTCCGTCGCTGGAACTGGCCACCGAGGTCGGCGCGGTGTGCGATCCGGGCTATGGCTGCAGCTATGGCCATACCGTGGCCTTCCGCTCGCCCACGCAGCCGCTGCCCATGGAATACAACCCGCGCAAGATCTTCTACCGGCTGTTCGGGCAGGGCGACACCGCCGACGAGCGCGCCGCGATCACCGTGGAGAACGGCAGCATCCTCGACGCCGTGACCGCCGATGCCGATGCGCTGCAGAAGCGCCTGGGCGCGCGCGACCGCGCGGCCGTGGATGACTACCTGGAGTCGGTGCGCGAGATCGAGCGCCGCATCCAGAAGGTGCAGACCGAGGGCATGGGTGGCGTGGACCTGCCGGATGCGCCGGCCGGCGTGCCCCCCACCTTCGAGGAACACCTGAAGCTGCAGTTCGACCAGATCGCGCTCGCCTGGCAGGCGAACCTCACGCGCGTGTCCACTTTCATGATGGCGCGCGAGGTCAGCATGCGCACCTACGGCAACCTCGGCATCTCCGATGCCTTCCATCCGCTGTCGCACCACCAGGAAAACCCGGCCAAGATGGACAAGCTGGTGAAGGTGCAGAACTTCCACACCCAGGTGTTCACCACCTTCCTCGACCGCCTGGCCGCCACGCCCGACGGCGACGGCTCGCTGCTGGACCATTCCATCATCCTGTACGGCAGCAACATGTCGAACAGCGACAAGCACAACAACGATCCGCTGCCCTCGGCCGTATTCGGGCGCGCGTACGGCAGGATCAAGGGCGGCCAGCACCTGCATTACCCGCAGGACACCCCGCACGCCAACCTGCTGCTGACGCTGCTCGAGCGCGCCGGCGTGCCGCAGGAAAAAGTCGGCGACAGCACCGGCACCTTCGCGGAAGTCTGATGAGGCCGACGTGGAAAGCCCTGGGCCTGGTGCTGGCGCTGGCCATGCCGGCGCTGGCGCTGGCCAGCAGCCGCGAGGAAGCCAACCAGCAGCTGTTCACGGCGCTGCAGTCGCAGGATCCCGAGACCGCGCTGTACGCGCTGTCGCAGGGTGCCGATGCCATGGCGCGCGAGCCGGACGGCACCACGCCGCTGCACTATGCCGCGCACTACGCGGACATCCGCCTGATCACCGCGCTGCTGAAGGCCAGGGCCGATCCCAACGCGGTCAACACCTTCGGCGCCAAGCCGCTGGCCGAGGCCGCCACCACCGGCAATGCCGAGGCCATCCGCCTGCTGCTGAAGGCCGGCGCCGAGGTCGAGGCGAAGAACCCGGAGGGTCAGACCGCGCTGATGGTGGTGGCCCGCTCCGGCAAGGTCGAGGCCGCGAAGCTGCTGCTGAAGGCCGGCGCCGACGTGAACGCGCGCGAGGGCTGGGCCGAGCAGACCGCGCTGATGTGGGCCGCGGCCGAGCAGCAGCCGGAAATGATCCACCTGCTGCTCAAGGCCGGCGCGAAGCCGGATGCGCGCGGAGCCATCCGCGAGTGGGCGCGGCGCGTCACCTCCGAGCCACGCCCCAAGGGCATGAACCGCGGCGGCTTCACGCCGCTGCTGTACGCCGCGCGCGAGGGCTGCGTGCCCTGCGCGAAGGAACTGCTGGCCGGCGGCGCCGACATCGACCTGGCCGATCCGGACCAGACCACGCCGCTGGTCGTGGCGCTGATGAACCTGCACTTCGACTTCGCCATGTTCCTCATCGACCACGGCGCCGACGTGGATCGCTGGGATCTCTACGGCCAGACCCCGCTGTACGTGGCCATCGACATGAACACGCTGCCCTCCGGCGGCCGGCCCGACATCCCCAGCGCGGATTTCACCACCGGGCTGCAGGTGGCGGCGAAGCTGCTGGCCAAGGGCGCGAATCCCGACATTCCGCTGAAGCTGCGACCGCCGTACCGCAACTACATCTTCGATCGCGGCGGCGACCAGGTGCTGTCCACCGGCGCGACGCCACTGCTGCGCGCCGCCAAGGGCGGCGATGTGGAAGCGGTGAAGCTGTTGATCAAGTACAAGGCGGACCTGAACCAGCCCAACGAGCAGGGCGTCACGCCACTGCTGGCCGCGGCCGGCTCGGGTCATGGCAACAACCCCACTCGCGGCCGCTTCAAGACCGATGACGAAGCCGCCGAGTGCGTACGGCTGCTGGTGGAGGCGGGCGTCGACGTGAACCAGGCGGACCGCACGCGCCAGACGGCGTTGCACATGGCCGCCCAGCATGCCTGGGTGCACACGGTGCAGATGCTGGCGGACAAGGGCGCGGACCTCGAGTTTGCCGACAGCCGCGGCATGCGGCCCTTTGACGTGGCGGCCGGCCCGGGCCAGCGCGGCGGTGGGCCCGACGCCAGCCAGCAGCAGGAAACGCAGGAGCTGCTGCGCAAGCTGATCTTGGCGAAGACCGGCCATGCGCCCGCGCAGTCCCGTCCAGCGGCGATGGGGCCCGGTGGTGGTCCGGGCGGCTTCGGCGGGCGTGGCGGCGGTGGCCCCGGTCGCGGTCCGGGTGCGGCCGCCGGCGCCGGTACCGCGGGCGCGGTGGCCGGAGCGGCCGCCAGGTAAGGTTCCCGGTGGGAAGACGAGCGGCATTCCGATTAGAATGCCGCCCCCTCGAGCACGTCCCCATCGTCTAGAGGCCCAGGACATCGCCCTTTCACGGCGGTAACGCGGGTTCGAATCCCGCTGGGGACGCCATCGCGTTCCATTCCGGTCTAATCCGGTATATATACCGGTATGCCCGCCACAGACAGCATCACGATCGCCCGGGCACATGGCCGGGTCACCACGCGTGACATGGTGCGCGAGCATGGCGCGAGTCCCAATACGCTGAAGTCCACATTCGGCAATTTGCTCGAGAAAGGACTGCTCGCACGCCATGGCGGCGGCCGCTCCACGTGGTACGCGTTGCCATAGCGTCGCGCTGATCCGGTCGGCAGAGCGAGCTTCAGCGCTGCTGCTCCTCCGGCGCATACCGCTCCACCAGGAACAGCGCGCCCTCGGACTGCGGCCGCAGCCGGAAGCGCACGCCTTGCCCGCCGTCGACCCGTTCCAGCAATTCGCTGGCCTCGATGATGCCGGCATGCGATGCGGCCACCAGCGCCAGCGTGTCGCCACGGTCCAGTGCCCGCTGCATGTCCCAGGTGCTGGCGCGGGTCTCCGCGGACAGGTACCGGCCGAGGCGCTCGGCCTCGCGCCAGGTCACCTCGTTCAGCCAGCCTTCTTCGTCCTCGGAGACTTTCGTTATAACGCGCAGCGTCATCGGGGTCCCGCAGTTGTTGAAGGGCCGCCTAGCTTGCGCCTGGATTCCTTCCGTTATCTTGCAGATTGATGAGGTCTGGCCGCAGCAGGCTCCCGGCGGTGGCGACGATGCTCTCCTCGCTGCCGCGCGGCTGCCAGCCGAGCAGACCGCGCGCCTTGTCGCTGGAGGCGTCCTTGACCTTGCCGAGTTCCGGTCGCGCGGCGCGCGCCAGCCGGCTGCCACCCATCGCGAGCAGCTTTACCAGCCAGTCGGGGATCTGCCGGCGCGGCGCCCGGCGCGCCGCATCGCCCAGCCGCGCGTGCAGCACGGCGGCGATCTGCAGCAGCGACAGGCTGGGTCCGGCGGTGGCGAGGAAGCGCTCGCCGGCCGCGGCCGGGTGCTGCATCGCGCGCAGGTGCAGGTCCGCGACGTCGCGCACGTCCACCACGCCGAAGTACAGCCGCGGGCAGGCGGGAATGCCGCCGTTCAGCATGCGCTGGATGGTCTGCACCGAAGTGGGTAAATGCGGGCCCAGCACGGGACCGAAGACGCCCACGGGATTGACCACGGCCAGCTGCAGCGCGCCGCCCTCGCGCGCCATGAAATCCCACGCCGCGCGCTCGGCCAGCGTCTTGGACTTGACGTAGGGCGCCACTTGGCCGGCCTCGAGGTTGGTCCACCAAGTCTCGTCGAATGGCGCCGCCTGTGGCGGATGGCCGTAGCCGATGGCGGCAAAGGAAGAGGTCAGCACGACGCGTCGAACTCGTGCATCGCGCGCGGCATGCAGCACCCGCAATGTGCCCTGGCGTGCCGGCACGATGAGGTCATCCTCATGGCGCGGAATGCCGGCGGGAAAGGGCGAGGCCACGTGCAGCACGAAGTCGCAGCCGCTGACGGCGTCGGTCCAGCCGGCGTCCGCGCCCAGGTCCGCGGTGACGAAGCCGATCTGCCGGGCGTTGGCGGCGCCCGCTGCCCGCAATGTGTCACGGATGCCTTCGGCGCGCCGCATGTCACGCAGTGTCGCGCGCACGCTGTGTCCAGCCGCGAGCAATTGCCGCATGCAATGTCCGGCGATGAAGCCGGAGCCGCCGGTGACGAGTACGGTGCCCACGCCCCATGTTGCCGGAAACTTGTTGCAGAGCGTGATTGCCGCGGGGCTCGCGGCCGGCGTAAGCTCCCCCGCGCCTCGCGAACCACGTGGGAGTCTCCATGAAGCGTGCAATCGGTGTGTTGCTGGCCGCCTGTACGGCGCTTGCAATGGCAGAGGAGGCTGCGTCGCCCGCTGCGCCGTCCGTTGAAGCGCCTCCATACATGTCCCCTGAAACCGTGCAACGCTTGTTCCAGAAATTTGCACAGGTGCTGCCGGATGGCTCGCTGCAGATCGCACCAGCGATGCCGGTGCACAGGCTCGACCCGAGCCAGCTGGCGCAGGCCGAAGCCGCCGCGGCCCGCTTCCACGCGGGGTTGACCTGCTATTTCATCCGCTCATTGGGGCCACCGCCCACCGACCCGGATGCGCAGCGCCGCGGCCTGATTCCGCTGCAGGCGCATGCCGGTCTCCTGGTCCACCGGCCGGATTGCACCAGCGGCAGCGAGCTGCAGTCGATCCCGGTCAGCCAGCAGCCGGCCCCCGTGACGCCGGCGGCCAGTGCGCCTGCTCGCTAGACGATCGCCACGCCCGCCTTGCTGAACGGCAGCTCGCGCAGCGGCTTGCCGGATAGCTGCGCGATGGCATTGGCCACCGCCGGGCCGATCACCGGCGTGCCGGGCTCACCCACGCCGGTGGGCTTGTTGGCCGAGGGCACGATGTACACCTCGATCTTCGGCACCTGGTTGATGCGCAGCACCGGATAGCTGTCGAAGTTGGCCTGTTTCACGCGGCCATCCTCGAGGCGGATCTCGCCGCTGGCGATTGCCGACAGGCCGTAGATGATGCCGGATTCCATCTGCATCGCGATCACGTTGGGGTTCACGGCGATGCCGCAGTCCACCGCGCAGACCACGCGGTCCACCTTGTAGCCATTGCCCTGGCGGCTGACCTCGGCCACCTGTGCGACCACGGTGTTGAAGCTCTCGTGCAGCGCCACGCCGCGCGCCGAGCCCTGGCGCATCGGTGATCCCCAGCCGGCCTTGTCGGCCGCGAGGTTCAGCACCGCCAGGTGCCGCGGATGATTCTTCAGCAGGCCGCGGCGCAGCGCCACCGGATCCTGGTGGGCGGCCCGCGCCACTTCGTCGAGGAAGGATTCCACCGCATAGGCGGTGTGCGTGGCGCCCACCGAGCGCCACCACTGGATGGGCACTCCGAGCCTGGTGGTGTGCAGTTCCACCAGCAGGTTGGGCATCTCGTAGGGCATGGTGGCCGCGCCTTCCACCGAGCTGCTGTCCACCGGGGCGCCGCCGTCGAGGAAGGTGCCGGCCATGATGGACTGGCCGACAATGCGCTGCCGCCAGCCGGTGAGCTGGCCCTTGCCGTCGAGGGCCGCGGTGAGCTGGTGCAGGTAGGCCGGACGGTAGAAGCCGGCGCGCATGTCATCCTCGCGCGTCCACACCAGCTTCACCGGCTTGCCGCTGCCGTCGGCCCTGGCGATGGCGGCCACGTCGATGAGGTAATCCGAGAAGGCATTGCCGCGGCGCCCGAAGCTGCCGCCGGCATACAGCATGTTGATCTTGACCTGCTCGGGCTTCAGCCCCAGCGTGGCGGCGACCGTGTTCTGGTCGCCGGTGTGGAACTGCTCGCCGTTCCACAGCTCGGCCCCGTCGGGCCGCACCTGGATGACACAGTTCATCGGTTCCATCGAGGCGTGCGCCAGGAAGGGAAATTCGTAGGTGGCCTCGATGCGGCGCGCGCCGGCCAGCGACTTGTCGAAATCGCCTTCCTTGCGCGCCTGCACGCCGGGCTTGGTGGCGAGCGCCTTGTACTGCGCGAAGATGGCCTCCGACCCCAGCTTGAAGGCGCTGCTCTCGTCCCACTCCACCTTCAACGCGTCGCGCGCCTTCTTCGCCGACCAGGTGTCCTTCGCGAGCACCGCCACGCCCTCGCGTATCGCGGTCCTGAACTGCACCACGTTGACCACGTTCGGCAGTGCCTTCGCGGCCGTGGCATCGAAGCTCTTCACCTTGCCGCCAAAACGCGGCGGGTAGGCCACCATCGTCACCAGCATGTCCGGCAGGTGGATGTCCTGCGTGAACACCGCCTTGCCGCTGGCTTTCTCGCGCACGTCCACGCGCTGCGTGTCCTTGCCGATCAGCACGAAGTCCTTCGGATCCTTCAGCTTCACGTCGGCGGGCACCGGCAGCTTCGCGGCGGTATCGACCAGCTCGCCGAAATGCGCGGTTTTGCTCTTGCCCGCATGGCTGACCACGCCCTTGCTGACAGTGACCTCGGCGACGGGCACTGCCCATTGCTTCGCCGCCGCCGCGACCAGCAATGCGCGGCCGGTGGCGCCGGCCTTGCGCAGCGGTTCCCAGAACGCCGCCACCGAGGTGCTGCCACCGGTGCCCTGCAGCTTGCCGCCGAAGGCGGGATTGCCGTACAGCGCGGTGTTCACCGGCGCCGGCTCCACCACCACCTGGCCCCAGTCCGCGTCCAGCTCCTCGGCCAGCAGCGTCGCAAGACCGGTATAGGTGCCCTGGCCGATCTCCGAGTTGGGCGAGATCAGCGTGACGGTGCCGTCCGGGCCGATCTTCAGGAACTGGTTGGGCGCCAGCGTGGCCGTTGCGGTGCCCGCCGCGGGCTTGCCCGAGCAGGCCTCGAGCAGGTCGGCGCTGCCGACCACGGCGAGGGTAAGGCCGGCGCCCTTGAGCAGGTCGCGGCGCGTGAGGCCATTGAGCGCGCGGGCATGCACGATGGTGACGTGTTTCATGGCGGGTCCTGCCTCAGGTGGCGAGCGCCGCGGCGGCGCGATGGATGGCGGCGCGGATGCGCACGTAGGTGCCGCAGCGGCAGATGTTGCCGGCCATGGCGGCGTCGATGTCCGCATCGGTGGGCGACTTGTTCTTCTGCAGCAGCGCGCTGGCGCTCATGATCTGGCCGGACTGGCAGTAGCCGCACTGGGGCACGTTCTCGGCCACCCAGGCATCCTGCACGGCCTTGCCGACCGCATCGGCGGTGACGTGCTCGATGGTGGTGATCTTCCTGCCCACGGCCGCCGACACCGGCAGCACGCAGGTGCGCGTGGCCACGCCATCCACGTGCATGGTGCACGCGCCGCACAGCGCCATGCCGCAGCCGAACTTGGAACCGGTGAGATGCAGGCTGTCCCGCACCACCCACAGGAGCGGCGTGTCGGCGGCGACATCGGCGCTGAGTTGCTGGCCGTTGATGTCGAGCGTGATCATCGGAATCTCCCCATATTCATGCGGGAATAGCGAAATCCCAGCAGAGGCGCGCAGTATCCTACAATCGCAGCGCTATGGCGGATTCAACCGGGCAGGAACTGCTGGCACAGGCGCTGGCGTGGCGTGCGGCGGGACAGCGCGCGGCGCTGGCCACCGTGGTGTCGACGTGGGGCTCGGCGCCGCGGCCAGCCGGCAGCCAGCTCGTGTGCAACGAAGCGGGCCAGTTCGCCGGCTCGGTGTCCGGCGGCTGTGTGGAAGTGGCGGTGATCGAGGCCGCCGCGCAGGTGATGTGCGATGGCGCACCGCAGCTGCTGGAGTTCGGCGTCAGCGACGAGCTGGCGTTCAGCGTGGGCCTGGCCTGTGGTGGACGCATCCGCGTCTATGTCGAGCCGTTCGAGTAGCTGATGCGCACCGGCATGGCACAGGCGCTGCTCGCGGCGCGGCGCGAGTCGCGCGCGGTGGTGCTCTTCACGCCGCTGGATGGCGGGGTGCAGCGCCTGCTCGACGCGGCGGGGCTGGAGCTGCTGTCGCTGACCGATCCGCAACTGGCCGCTGCAGGATACGCCGCGCTGGCCAGCGATCGCGCGCAGGTGGTGAACGGGCCGGGCAGCGAGGCGCTCGTCACTCCCCACAATCCGCCGCTGCGGCTCATCGTCGTGGGCGCCGTGCATATCAGCGAGGTCCTGTGCACGATGGCGCGCGAGGCTGGTTATGCCGTCACGGTGATCGATCCGCGCAGCGCGTTCCTGCGGCCGGAGCGCTTTGCCGGCGTCACGCTGCTCGACCAGTGGCCGCAACAGGCTTTCGCGCAGCTCCAGCCCGACGCGCGCACGGCAGTGGTGCTGCTGACGCACGATCCGAAGATCGACGATCCGGCGCTGCTCGCGGTGCTGTCCACGCCGGCGTTCTACGTGGGCGCGCTGGGTTCGACCCGCACGCATGCGAAGCGGCTGGCGCGGCTGGCGCAAGCCGGCGTCAGCGAAGCCGCGCGTGCACGCATCCACGGGCCGGCGGGCCTCGACATCGGCGCGCGCACGCCAGCGGAAATCGCCATCGCGGTACTGGCGCAAATCACGCAGGTGCTGCGCCAGGTGCCGGCTTGAAATTCGGCGCGGTGGCATTGTCCGAGGCCGGCGGCGCCGTGCTGGCGCACAGCGTGAAGCTTGCCGGGGGCACGCTGCGCAAGGGCACGGTGCTGGAGCCCGCGCACCTCGCGCGGCTGGCCGCGGCGGGGCTCGCCAGCGTCATTGCCGCGCGCCTCGAGGCGGGCGACATCCCCGAGGATGTCGCCGCCGCGCGCATCGCCGTGGCGCTGGCCGGCGCGGAGGTGGACCTTGGCGCGGCGACCACCGGGCGCGTGAACCTGCACGCGCGCCAGGGCGGCCTGCTGCGCCTGGATGCCGCACGCATCCATGCGGCCAATCGCGTGCACGAAGGGCTGACCATCGCCACGCTGCTGCCGGATGCCATCGTCGAGGAAGGCCAGATGCTGGCCACCGTGAAGATCATTCCCTACGCCGTGCCGGGCGCCGCGCTGGAAGAAGTCGTGACCATCCTTGCGAACCTGACCGAGCCGGCGCTGCGCGTGGCCCCGTGGACCGGCGTGCGCGCCGCGCTGGTGCTGACGCGCCTGGAAGGCACGCCGGACAGCGTGCTCGCCAAGATGCGCGGCGCGGTGCTCGGCCGGCTCGGGCCGCTCGGCGGCGCGCTCGCGGCGGAGCGCGTGGTGGCGCATCGCCAGGAGGCGCTCACCGCGGCGCTGCGCGAGCTGCTGGCAGCCACCCCTCGGCCGCAGTTGCTGCTGGTGTCCGGCGTTGCCGCCACTGTGGATCGTGGCGATGTGGTGCCCGCGGCCGTGGTCGCCGCGGGTGGGCGGGTACTGCATGCCGGCATGCCGGTGGATCCCGGCAACCTGCTGCTGCTCGCCGAACTGGGCGGCCCATCGGGCGGTTGTCCGCTGATCGGCATTCCGACCTGCGCGCGCTCGCCCAAGCTCAATGGCTTTGATTTCGTGCTGCGCCGTTACGCCGCCGGCGAGCGCGTCTCGCGCGAGGACATCATGGCGATGGGGGTGGGCGGCCTGCTCACCGAGATCGAGACGCGGCCCATGCCGCGCGACACGCGGCGCTCGCGCGCCGCCGACTGATCAGGTCGGCAGCCCGGCGGCCACGAACTCGCACAGCCGGTGCGCGATCACCCGCGGCGCAGCGGGCACGGCACCGCGCGCCTCGCCGTGCAGGATGAAGGCCGCGCGCTCGGCGAACTCGTGCGCGCGGCTGGTATTGTCCAGGTCGCGAAAGATCTCCGCGCACAGCTCGCGCGCCGCCTCGCGCCGGATCCCGACGGGGGTGGGCTGGTCCAGCCCGAGGCGGGATACCAGCTCGTTGGTCCTGGACGGTGCTGCGTTCATGGTCAGGTCCTTGCAATGCCACGCGCGACATGAGCGATGGTGCAGCGGCCGCGGCGACGGCACCGTGCTGGTGGTCGCAGTTCGCCGGCCGTGGGGCGGAATCAGGTAATTGCCTATTCCGCCAGTGGGGCAGGCAGCCGGCGTGTCCGACAATGAAGATGGCGCTCCCTACCGGATTCGAACCGGTGTACTAGCCTTGAGAGGGCTATGTCCTGGGCCTCTAGACGAAGGGAGCGGGGTGGCCGGCAAGGCGCGGTATTATAGGCGGCCTCGATCCTTCCTCAAGTCGTTAATTTCCCCGGAAAAGCTGCATTGAATCCTGATTCCGAAGCCGGCCCGGCGCCGGCTGGCGCACCGCGCATCATCCCGCGCGCCGAACATCCCATTTCCCGGCAGCAGATTTCTGCCAATGCGCTGCGGGTACTGTACCGGCTGCGCGAGGGCGGTCACCAGGCCTTCCTGGTCGGCGGCTGCCTGCGCGACCTGATGCTGGGGGTCGAGCCGAAGGATTTCGACGTGGCCACCAGCGCGCGGCCGGAGGAGGTCAAGCGGCTGTTCCGCAACTGCCGGCTGATCGGCCGGCGTTTCCGCCTGGCGCATGTGTTCTTCGGCCACGACATCATCGAGGTGGCGACCTTCCGCGCCGCCAGCGCGCCGCTGCCCGGCACCGACGAGGCCGATGACCCGGACATCCTGCTGGAAGTCGGGGCCAGCGAGGACGATCCTCAGGCCGAGGCCGAATCCGACGAGGCGCGCGAGCGCGAGGCGCACGGCGACGGCAACGGTGACAGCGATGAAGGTGACCGCGTGCTGGACGAGGGCGGCCGCATCCTGCGCGACAATACCTACGGCAGCATCGAGGAAGACGTCTGGCGGCGCGACTTCGCCTGCAACGCGCTGTACTACAACATCGAGGACTTCTCGCTGTGGGACTTCGTCGGCGCGGTGGAGGATATCCAGGCGCGGCGGCTGCGGCTGATCGGCGATCCGGAACAGCGCTACCGCGAGGACCCGGTGCGCATGCTGCGCGCGGCACGCTTCGAGGCCAAGCTCGGCTTCCGGCTCGACGCGCCCTCGGAAGCGCCGCTCGAGGGCCTGCGCGAGCTGCTCACCGGCGTGCCGGCGGCACGCCTGTTCGACGAGACACTGAAGCTGTTCCTCACCGGCCATGGCGTCACCTCGCTGGAGGTGCTGCGCCGGCGCGGTTTGCTGGGGGTGCTGTATCCCGAGGTGGAGGGCTTCCTCGGGCGCCATCCGGGCGGCGCCGTGGAACAGTTGCTGCGCGCCGGTCTCGCCAACACCGACGCGCGGGTGCAGGCCGGCAAGTCGGTCACGCCGACCTTCCTCTTCACGCTGCTGCTGTACGGGCCGATCGCCGCGCACATCGAGCAGCAGCCGCCGGAGCGCTGGGGCGAGGTGGGCGCGATCCTGGATGCCTGCGACGCGGCGCTGCGCGAGGCCACGCGGCGCGTCACCATTCCGAAGCGCTTTGCGCTCGGCGTACGCGACATGTTCGCGCTGCAGCCGCAGCTGGAGCATCCGCGCAGCCGCCGCGTGCTGCGGCTGATCGAGCAGCCGCGCTTCCGCGCGGCCTTCGACCTGCTGCTGCTGCGCGCGCAGGTGGGCATGGCGCAGCGCGAGCTGGTGGACTGGTGGTCGGCACTGCAGGCGGCCGATCCGGCGCAGCGGCAGGAGATGGCGCTGGCGCTGGAGGCCGCGCGCGGCCAGCGCGGCGAAGGCGAGGGCGGCGGCCGGCCACGCCGGCGGCGGCGGCGGCGGCGCCCGGGCGCCTGAAGCATGGATCTGTGGGTGCCGGCGTACCTCGGAGTCGGTAGCAACCTGGGTGATTCGCGCGGCCGCGTGCTGGCGGCATTCGAGGCGCTCGCGACGCTGCCACGGACGCGGCTGATCGCGCGCTCGCGCCTGTACCGCACGCGGCCGTTCGGGCCGGTGCCGCAAGGGGATTTCATCAACGCCGTGGCCGGCGTGCTGACGCAGCTGCCCGCCCCCGGACTGCTGGCGGCCATCCGTGGGATCGAAGCCGCGGCCGGCCGCGTGCGCGCCGAGCGCTGGGGACCGCGCACGCTGGACCTGGACCTGCTCGTCTATGGCAGCGAGCGCATCGACACACCGGAGCTCACCGTGCCGCATCCGGGGCTGGCTGAACGCGGCTTCGTGCTCGCGCCGCTGGCCGACATCGCGCCGACGCTGGATGTGCCGGGCGCGGGACGGGTCGAGGTGCTGCGGCGCGCGCTGGCCGACGATGGCATCGCGGAGATCCTCGAGGCATGAGCCCGGTGCCGCACCGCTACATCATCATCGAGGGGCCGATCGGGGTGGGCAAGACCAGCCTGGCGCGCCGGCTGGCTGCCACGCTGAATGCGCAGCTGGTGCTGGAGCAGGCCGAGGAGAACCCCTTCCTCGAGCGCTTCTACCGCAATCCGCGCGCCGGCGCGCTGCCGGCGCAGCTGTTCTTCCTGTTTCAGCGTGCCCAGCAGCAGGCCGCGCTGGCCCAGGCGGACATCTTCGGCAGCGTGCGCGTGGCCGATTACCTGCTGGCCAAGGACGACCTGTTCGCGCGCCTGGTGCTGGACGACGAGGAGTACGGACTGTATCGCCAGGTATACGAGCGGCTGGCCATCAACGCGCCGCAGCCCGACCTGGTGGTGTACCTGCAGGCCCCGGTGGACGTGCTGCTGGACCGCATCGCGCGCCGTGGCATCGCGCACGAGAGCCTCATCGACCGCAGCTACCTGACGCGGCTCAATGACGCCTACGCGCGCTTCTTCCACGCCTACGATTCCGGCCCGCTGCTGATCGTGAACGCGGCGACCATCGATCCGGTCAGCAACGACGCCGATTACGAGGAACTGCTGGCGCAGATCAGCCGCACGGTGCGCGGGCGGCTCTACTACAATCCCCTGCGACACACAGGGTTATAAGAACGATGTACACCCAGCTGCAGCTGCGCGATTCCGCCCGTCCGCCGGTCACGCTGACCACGCTGGCGAAGCTGCGCGAGGAGGGCGTGCCCATCGCCGCGCTCACCTGTTACGACGCCAGTTTCGCGGTGCTGGTGGACGAGGCCGGCGCGGACATCGTGCTGGTGGGGGATTCGCTCGGCATGGTGATCCAGGGCCACGACACCACGGTGCCCGTGACCATGGACGACATGGTCTACCACACCCGCGCGGTATGCCGCGGCACGCACCGGCCCTTCCTGATCGCCGACCTGCCGTTCATGAGCTACGCCTCGCCGGAACAGGCACTGGCCAATTCGGTGCGCCTGATGCAGGAGGGCGGGGCGCGCATGGTGAAGCTGGAAAGCGGCGCCGAGCAGCTGCGCGTGGTCGAATTCCTCACCGCCCGCGACATTCCGGTGTGCGCGCACCTCGGGCTGAAGCCGCAGTCGGTGCACAAGACCGGCGGCTTTCGCGTGCAGGGCCGCCAGCAGCAGGCCGCCGCGCGCATCGTGCAGGAGGCGCGCGACCTGGAAGGCGCCGGCGCCGACATCGTGCTGCTGGAATGCGTGCCCAACGAGGTCGGCCAGGCGGTCACCGCCGCCGTGCAGGTGCCGGTGATCGGCATCGGTGCCGGGCCCTTCGTCAGCGGCCAGATCCAGGTGCTGTACGACGTGCTCGACATCACGCCTGGGCGCAAGCCGAAGTTCGTGCGCAATTTCCAGCAAGGCCTGGATTCGCCGCTGGCGGGACTGAAGGCCTATGTCGCGGCGGTGAAATCGCGGGAATATCCCGGGCCTGAGCACTGTTTTTCCTGAGGCGTTGCGCGACGCGTCCTGCGCACGGGGTTTCCAGCCGTGATCACCCTCGAAAAAATCTCCGAGCTCCGCAACGTGGTGCGCGACTGGCGCGGGCAGGGGCTCACCATCGGCTTCGTGCCGACCATGGGCTCGCTGCATGCCGGCCACATGAGCCTGCTGTCGGCGGCGCGCTTCCGCGCCGATCGCGTGATCGCCAGCGTATTCGTCAATCCACTGCAGTTCGGGCCGGGCGAGGACTTTGAACGCTATCCCCGCACCCCGGAGGATGACGCACGGCTGCTCGAGGACGAGGGCTGCGAGGTGCTGTTCCTGCCCGCCGTCGACGAGATGTATCCCAAGGGCCGCGAGAGCGCCACGCGCGTCAGCGTGAAGCCACTGGCGGAGATCCTGGAAGGCGCGCACCGGCCCGGTCATTTCGACGGCGTCGCCACCGTGGTGGCGAAACTGTTCGGCATCGTGCAGCCGCAGGTGGCCGTGTTCGGCGAGAAGGACTACCAGCAGCTGGCCATCATCCGCCGCATGGTGGCCGATCTGGAAATGCCGGTTGAGATCGTCGGCGCGCAGACGGTGCGCTCGCCGGATGGCCTGGCGATGAGCTCGCGCAACCGCTACCTCACCGAGGCCGAACGTGCCCGCGCGCCGCGCATCCATGCCACGCTGCGCGTGGCGGCCGAACGCATCCACGCGGGCGAGCGCAACTACACGGCGCTGTCGGGCTGGGGCATGGCGGAGCTGCGCGAAGCGCTGATGCAGCCCGACTACTTCGAGATCCGCGACGCGCAGACGCTGCTGGCGCCGGGTCCGGACAGCCGCGAGCTGGTGATCCTGGCGGCCGCACGCCTGGGGCGCGCGCGCCTGATCGACAACCTGCGCGTGCCGCAGCGCTAGGCGGCCAGCCGCGCCAGCGCCCAGCGCGCGTGCTCGGCGATCAGCGCCGATTCATCGTGCGTGCGCTGCTGTGCCGCGGCGCGCGCCGCCGCATCCGGCGGACCGTTGCCCAGCGCCACCAGCACGTTGCGGATGAAGGCCTCGTGGCCGATGCGCCGCACCGGGCTGCCCTCGAAACGCTGTTCGAACTGCGCGCGCGTCCACAGGGCGAGCTCGGCCAGGCGTGGCGCATCCAGCCCGTGCCGCACCTTGAAATCCGGGTGCGCGGCGGCGCGCGCGAACTTGTTCCACGGGCACACCAGCTGGCAGTCGTCGCAGCCATAGATGCGGTTGCCGATGGCCGGGCGCAGCTCCTCGGGGATGCTGCCGCGCATCTCGATGGTGAGGTAGGAGATGCAGCGCCGCGCGTCCAGCCGGTAGGGCGCGACGATGGCGCGGGTGGGACAGGCCGGCAGGCAGGCCGTGCAGCTGCCGCAGTGCGCGCCCGCAGGGGGATCCACCGGCAGCGGCAGGTCGGTGTAGATCTCGCCGAGGAAGAAATACGAACCGCCCTCGCGCGCGATGAGGTTGGTGTGCTTGCCGATCCAGCCCAGGCCGGCGTTGCGCGCCAGTGCCTTCTCCAGCACCGGCGCGGAGTCCACGAAGACGCGGTAGCGATGCGCCACGCGGCTGCCGATGGCCGCCGCCACGCGCGCCAGCGCTGCGCGCAGCACCTTGTGGTAGTCGCGTCCCAGTGCATAGCGGGAGAGGTAACCCAGCGCCGGATCGGCCAGCACTTCGGCAGCCGGTCGCGCCGCCGCCGGCCAGTAATCCATGCGCAGGCTGATTACGCGCAGGGTGCCGGGAATGAGCTCCGCGGGCCGGCTGCGGCGCGTGCCATGTTGCGCCATGTAGCCCATGTCGCCGTGCATGCCTGCCGCCAGCCAGTCCTGCAGGTGCGCCTCATCGTCCCCGAGCTCGATGCCGCTGATGCCGAGATCGGCAAAGCCCTCGGCCCTGGCCATGGTCAGCAGGTCATCGCGCGTCAGCGGGGCATTCATCGGCATGCCAGTATACTGGCGCCCATCATGTTGCTCCCCGAGGCGATCTACACCGCGGCGCAGATCCGGCGGATGGAAGCCGCGGCCGTGGCCGGCGGCACGCCGGGTTACACGCTGATGCAGCGTGCCGGCGCGGCCGCGTTGGCCGCGTTGCGCCAGCGCTGGCCGCTGGCGCGGACCATCGCGGTGGTCGCCGGGCCCGGCAACAACGGCGGTGACGGGCTGGTGCTCGCGCGACTGGCGCTGCAGGCCGGGCTCACCGTCGACGTGCGGCTGGTGGGCGAGGTGGCGGCCTTGCGCGGCGAAGCGCGGCAGGCCTGTGAGGAGCTGCTGGCCGCCGGCGTGCAGCCGCAGCCGCTGGCGGCCCAGGTGCTGGCCGATGCCGATGTCGTGGTGGACGCGCTGCTGGGCATCGGCGTGCACGCGCCGCTGCCAGCGCACTGGCTGCAGGCCATCGGAATGCTCAACGCCTGCGGGCGGCCGGTGCTGGCGCTGGATCTGCCTTCGGGCCTGGAGCCGGATCTCGGCCGCGCGCTGCCCGCGGTACATGCCACCGCCACGATCAGCTTTCTCGGTCTGAAGCAGGGCCTGTTCGTGGGCGACGGACCCGAGCATGCCGGCGAGATCCTGTTCGATGCGCTGCGCGTGGAGGAAGCGGCGGCAGCCGGTCCGCCGGCGTTGCTGCGTCTCATGCACGAGGACCTGAACCGCGTGCTGCCGCCGCGGCCGCGCCAGAGCCACAAGGCGCAGTTCGGCCGCGTGCTGATCGTGGGTGGCGGGGTGGGCATGCCAGGGGCGGCAAGACTGGCCGCCGAGGCGGCGCTGCGCGTGGGCGCGGGGCTGGTGACCGTGGCGAGCCTGCCCGAGCATCTGGCACTGGTGGTGGGACCGCGGCCGGAACTGATGTTCCACGCCGTGCGCGAGGCCGCCGACGTGCAGGCCGCGATGGCCGTCGCGGATGTGATTGCGCTGGGCCCCGGGCTGGGCCGGGATGGCTGGGCAAAGGGCGTGCTGGCAGCGGTGCTGGCGGCGCGGCAGCCGGCGCAGCGCCTGGTGCTGGACGCCGATGCGCTGAACCTGATCGCTGCCGGCCACGGCCCGGCGCGTCTGGACGACTGGGTGCTCACGCCGCATCCCGGCGAAGCCGCGCGGCTGCTGGGCACCGGCATCGCGCAGGTGCAGGCGGACCGCATCGCCGCGCTGCATGCGCTGTGCGGCAAGCGTGGCGGCACCGTGGTGCTGAAGGGAGCGACCAGCCTGATCGGCAGGCAGGGCGAGGTGCCGCGGCTGTGCGATCGCGGCAATCCCGGCATGTCGGTACCCGGCATGGGCGATGCGCTGACCGGTGCGATCGCCGGCCTGCTGGCACAGTCGCTGGAGGTCTTCGACGCGGTCGCCGCCGCGGTCTATGCCCACGCGGTGGCCGGGGATCGTTGCGCGCGGCTCGGCGTGCGCGGCGTGCTGACGCTGGAGGTCGCGCAGGAGTTGCGGGCCGTGCTGGCGCAGCTGCCTTGAGTCGCGCAGTCATCACGGAGGTGGCGCCGCAGGCGACGCTGACCTTCTCGACATTGCTGCCGGACGAAGGCGCGACGCTGGCGGTGGCCGGCCGCATGGCATGCGCGCTGCCGTCTGCCGTCGCGCCGCTGATCCTGTATCTGCATGGCGATCTCGGCGCCGGCAAGACCACGCTGGCGCGCGGGCTGCTGCGCGCGCTGGGTGAATCCGGTCCGGTGCGCAGCCCGACCTTCGGCCTGCTGGCCGAATATGCGCTGCCGGCCGGCACGGTGCTGCACCTGGATCTGTACCGCCTGCGCGCGGCGAATGAACTGGCCGGTCTGGGCCTGGCCGATTACCTGCCCGGCAGCCGGTTGTGGCTGGTCGAATGGCCGGAACGCGCTGGCGGAGCAGGTCTGCCGGCGGCCGATGTCGAGGCGTGGCTGGAGCTGGCAGGCAATGGCCGGAGCCTGCGGCTCGTGGCGGGCTCCCTCCTTGGCGCGCAGTGGCTTACCGCATTGAATGCAGATGACGCCTGATGAGTTGTGCCTATCTTCCTAGATTCATTGAAATTAGCGCTGCTTCGACCTAGAGTACGGACATGCTTTCGCGGCTATTCTCCACCGTGCTGCCCACCGCGGTCCTGCTGCTGGCCGGCCAGCAAGCCAGCGCGGCGAACTCGCTGCGGCAGGTATCGCTCGAGACCACCGGCACGGATGGCGTCCGCCTGCAGCTGCAGCTGTCCGCGCCGCCGCGGCAGAAGGTGTTTTCACTCGACAGTCCCCATCGCGTCATCATCGACCTGCCCGCCACGGCGCTGGCGCGCGGGCTGAAGCTGCCGAAGGGTGCCGGTCCGGTACGCGCGCTGCGCGGCGGCGCGCGGCCCGGTGGCACGCTCAGGCTGGTGCTGGAGCTGGATCGCGAGCTGGATCCGAAGGTGACGGCGACCGGTACGCTGTTGACCATCGAGCTGGGCGGCATGCCCGCCGCCCATGCCGCGCCCACGCCGGTGCGCGCCGCCCATGCGCCCGCCGATGGCGGCCGCGACATCATCGTGGCGGTGGACGCCGGGCATGGCGGAGAGGATCCGGGCGCCACCGGGGCTGGCGGCACGCACGAGAAGGATGTGGTGCTGGCCATCGCGCGCGCGCTGGCCAGGCGCATCGACGCCGAACCCGGCATGCATGCCTATCTCACGCGCGACGCGGATGTCTTCGTGCCGCTGCGCCAGCGCATCGACCGCGCACGCAGCGCGCACGCCGACATCTTTGTTTCCGTGCACGCGGATTCGATCCGCAACCGCGAGATCAGTGGTTCCTCCGTGTACGTGCTGTCCGAGCGCGGCGCTTCCAGCGAGGCGGCACGCTGGCTGGCCGAGCAGGAGAACGCCGCGGACCTGAAAGGCGGCGTGTCGCTGCGCGATGTGGACGACTCGGTGGCCCCGGTGCTGATGGACCTGCTGCAGACCACCAGCCTGGCCAGCAGCATGGAGGCGGCCGGTCGCGTGCTGGGCCAGCTCGACCACGTCGGCACGATCCGCAGGACTGCGGTCCAGCAGGCCGGCTTCCTGGTGCTGAAGTCGCCGGACATCCCCTCGATGCTGGTGGAGACCGCCTACATCTCCAATCCCGGCGAGGAGAAGAAGCTGCGCACGCCGGCCTACCAGGGGCAGATCGCGGCGGCGATCTTCGATGGCGTGCGCGAATATTTCCGGCAGAGCCCGCCGGACGGCACATTGTTCGCGCAGCAGCGCGAGACGGCCCGGGCGGCTTCGGCCAACATGGTCGCGGACAGCATCGCCCGCTGAACCGTTAAGATGCGCTGGCCGATGGCCATCCGCATCCTTCCTTCGCATCTCGTCGACCAGATCGCCGCCGGCGAGGTGGTGGAGCGTCCGGCCTCGGTCATCAAGGAGCTGGTGGAAAACGCCCTCGACGCCGGCGCCACGCGCCTGGAAGTGGAGATCGAGCAGGGCGGTGCCGGCCTCATCCGCGTGCGCGACAACGGTCACGGCATCGCCGCGCCGGAACTGGAACTGGCGCTGACCCGCCACGCCACCAGCAAGATCGCCACCCTGGAGGACCTGGCCGCGGTGGATTCGCTGGGCTTTCGCGGCGAGGCGCTGCCATCGATCGCGGCAGTGGCGCGGCTGCGGCTGGCCTCGCGCGAGGCAGGCGCCGCCGATGCGGCCGAGATCACCGCACGCGACGGCGCTGTCGGCGCGGTGCGCCCGGCCGCGCTGGCCGAGGGCACGGTGGTCGAGGTGCGCGAGCTGTTCTTCAATGTGCCGGCGCGGCGCCGCTTCCTGCGCAGCCAGGCCACCGAGTCCATGCATGCGCTGCGCATGGTCGAGCGCCTGGCGCTGTCGCGGCCGGACGTGGCATTGCGCTATGCCAGCAATGGCCGCGAACAGCTGCGCGTGGCCCCGGCCGCCGATGCCGCCGGCCAGCGGCAGCGCCTGGCGCAGGTGCTGGGCGAGGATTTTGCCGCCGGCGTGCTGGAGATCGACGTGGCCGCGGGACCGCTGCGCCTGCATGGCTGGATCAGCCAGCCCACCTTCTCGCGCACGCAGCCGGATCTTGCGCACTGGTTCGTGAACGGCCGCGCGGTGCGCGACCGGCTGCTGCTGAACGCGGTCAAACTCGGCTATCGCGACGTGCTGTACGGCGGCCGCCACCCCGCCTATGTGCTGCATCTCACCATCGACCCGCGCGAGGTCGACGTGAATGCACATCCGGCCAAGCAGGAGCTGCGCTTTCGCGAAGCGCGCGGCGTGCACGATTTCATCCAGCGGGAGATCGCGCGACGCCTGGCCGCCACCCGCCCCGGCATGCAGGACAGCGCGGTGGACACGCGGCCTTCACCGGCGGGCATGCGCCATGGCGTGTTCGATTTTCATGCGCCACGCGGCCTGCCGGATGCCGGGCCGGGTCCGCGGGGAGTCTGGGCGGTGCGCGACGCGCTGCTGCCAACGGCGGAATTTCCCGCGGCACGTGAAAGTGGCGCGCAGCCGCTGGGCACGGCCATCGCGCAATTGCATGGCATCTACATCCTCGCGCAGGACGCACAGGGGCTGGTGCTGGTGGACATGCACGCCGGCCACGAGCGGGTGCTGTACGAGAAGCTGAAGGCCGACCACGCCGGCCGCAGCGTGGAGGCCCAGCGACTGCTCGAGCCGGTGAGCGTGACATTGCCGCAGGCCGTGCTCGACCGCCTGCTGGAAGAAGAGGCTGACTGGGCGCGCTGCGGATTCGAACTCACGCGCCTGGGCCCCGACCGCCTGGCGGTGCGCAGCGTGCCGGTGTTGCTGGCGCGCGCCGATGTGGCCGAGCTGGTGCGTGCCACGGCGCTCGCAGTGGCCGAGGATGAGGGCGTACATCACGTGGAAGGCGCCGAGCACCGGCTGCTGGCGACGCTGGCCTGCCGCGGCGCGGTGCACGGCGGGCGGCGCCTGTCGCTGCCGGAGATGGACGCGCTGCTGCGCCAGATGGAACAGACCGAGCGCGCCAGCCAGTGCAACCACGGTCGGCCGACTTTCACGCGCGTGCCGCTGGCCGAGCTGGACCGGCTGTTCCTGCGCGGCCGGTAGTCGATGGCGCAGGCCACGAGCGCCACCGGCGCCGGCGACAGGCTGCCTGCCGGCATCGCCATCATCGGTCCCACCGGCAGCGGCAAGAGTGCGCTGGCGATGCGCCTGGCCGACGTCCTGCCGGTGGAGATCATCAGCGTGGATTCGGCGCAGGTGTACCGCGGCCTGGACATCGGCACCGCCAAGCCCACGGCCGCGGAGCGGCGCGCCGTCCCGCATCACCTGCTGGATGTCCGCGATCCTGCCGGCAGCTATTCGGCGGGCGAATTCCGCGCGGATTGCCTGGCATTGATCCACGACATCAGTGCGCGCGGGCGCATCCCGCTGCTGGTGGGGGGCACCATGCTCTACTACCGCGCGCTGTTCGGCGGCATCGCCGCATTGCCGCGCGCGGACGAGGCGCTGCGCAGCGCGCTGGATGCACGTGCCGCGCACGAAGGCTGGCCGGCGCTGCACGCGCAGCTGGCGGCGCAGGATCCGGCCGGCGCGGCACGCATCCATCCGCATGATGCGCAGCGCATCCAGCGCGCACTGGAGGTGCTGGCGCTTTCAGGCCGCGCGCTGGCTGCGCACTGGGCCGATGCGGATGCGCCGACCGGACTGTTCGCCGGCTGGACCTTGTGCATGCTGGAACCCGCGGCGCGTGCTCCACTGCATGCGGTGCTTGCCGGACGTCTCACCTCGATGTTGCGCGACGGATTCGTCGATGAAGTGCGCCGCCTGCTGGCGCTCGGCCTCGATGCGGATGCGCCTGCATTGCGCCTGGTGGGTTACCGCCAGCTGGCGCTGTACTGCCGGGGGCAGGAATCCCTGGAAATCGCGGCCGCCATGGCATTGGCCGCGACGCGGCAGCTGGCGAAGCGGCAACTCACCTGGATGCGCGGCACGAAACTGTTGCCATATGGCGCCAGAGTGCTGCGCAGCGATCCTTTCGACCTACATTCTGTCGCAGCCCTGACACGGGGATTGATCGAAGGCGCGATGACCCCATGATAGGATGCTGTGCAGCAAAATAAGGAGAATATTGTGGCCAAGACCCAATCTCTGCAGGACCCGTTTCTGAATGCATTGCGCAAGGAACGGGTGCCGGTCTCGATCTACCTCGTGAACGGCATCAAGCTGCAGGGCACCATCGATTCCTTCGACCAGTTCGTCGTGCTGCTGAAGAACAGCGTGAACCAGATGGTGTACAAGCACGCCATCTCCACCGTGGTGCCGGCGCGCAACGTGCGCCTGCCGGGCGCCGACGAGGAAGGCGGCGCGGAGGAAGCTGCGGGTTGATGCCCGCGGGCTGATCCGATGTTCGAGCGGCCCAGGAGCGGCGAGCGCGCCGTGCTCGTGCGTCTGGGTATCGGCACCCCGCTCGATCCGGAAGATCTCGGCGAATTCACCCAGCTGGCGATTTCCGCCGGCGCGGTCCCGGTTGCCACCCTCACCGGCCGGCGCGAGCGGCCCGATCCGCGTTACTTCGTCGGCAGCGGCAAGGCGGAGGAGATCCGCCTCGAGGCGCTGGCGCACGAGGCCGACCTGATCCTGGTCGATCATCCGCTCTCGCCCAGCCAGGAGCGCAACCTCGAGAAGCTCACCGGCAGGCGCGTGCTCGATCGCAGCGGCCTGATCCTCGACATCTTCGCGCAGCGCGCCAAGAGCCATGAAGGCAAGCTCGAAGTGGAACTGGCGCAGCTCAAGCACATTGCCAGCCGCCTGGTGCGCGGCTGGACCCACCTCGAGCGCCAGCGCGGCGGCGGCATCGGCCTGCGCGGTCCGGGCGAAACGCAGCTGGAGACCGACCGGCGGCTGCTGGCCAAGCGCGTGCGCGTGCTCAGCGCGCGGCTCGAGCGGATCAAGCAGCAGCGCGAGACCGGCCGCGGCGCGCGCGCCGCGATCCCGGTGCCGTCGCTGGCGCTGGTGGGCTACACCAATGCGGGCAAGTCCACGCTGTTCCGCACTCTCTCCGGCGACCAGAGCACTTACGTCGCGGACCAGCTGTTCGCCACGCTGGATCCAACCGTGCGGCGGTTGCGCCTGCCGGGCGGCACGCAGGTGGTGGTTGCGGACACCGTCGGCTTCATCCGCGACCTGCCGCATGAACTGGTGGCCGCGTTCCAGTCCACGCTCACCGAGGCGCGCGAGGCGACGCTGCTGCTGCACGTGATCGACGCCAGCGATCCGCGCCGCGCCGAGCACATCGCCGAAGTGGAACGCGTGCTGGCGGACATCGGTGCCGATGGCATTCCCGGCATCCGCGTGTACAACAAGATCGATCGCCTCGAGGATGCGCCGCGCATCGACCGGGATGAGCACGGTGCCGCGGCCGCGGTGTGGATCAGCGCCGCGCGCGACCAGGGCCTCGAGCTGCTGGCCGGCGCGATTGCCGAACGGCTGTCGCGCAGCGTGCGCCGCGTGCGCGTGCAGCTGCCGCTGGCAGCCGGCGCGGCCCGCGCGCGCCTGTACGCGGCCGGCGTGGTGCAGGCCGAGCGCACCACCGGCGAAGCGTTTGATCTGGACCTGGACCTGCCCGATGCGGAGCTCGCGGCGCTGCTTGGCGAGCCGGGCGCCAAACTTGTTCCCGCCATGGGCGATACCCTAGAATTCACAGGCAACGATGCACCGTCATTCGCCGGAATGACGGTAACCAACGCGTAAGCGCGCACAGCAGACATCGATGGCCTGGAACGAGCCCGGAAACCGGGGTGGATCTCCCTGGGGGAAGAAGCGGCCTGCTGGCGACTCCGGCGGCCCCGGGCAAATCCTCGGCAACTGGGGAAGGCAGCTCCGTGCAGCACTGGGCAGCGGCCCGCCGGCCGATGGCGCGGGCGGCTCCGCCGGCAATTTCGCATGGATCATCGTGGCGCTGCTGCTGCTGCTGTGGGCGCTGTCGGGCTGCTACCAGGTGGATGCCGCCGAGCGCGGCGTCGTGCAGCGCTTCGGCCGCCTCAGCGGCGTGCGCCAGCCAGGCTGGGGAATGACCTTTCCGTGGCCGATCGACAAGCTCACCAAGGTCAACGTGCAGCAGCTCAACAGCCGCGAGTACCGCCTGGGCGTGCTGACCGCGGACCTGAACATCGTGGAGATGGGCATCGCCGTGCAGTACCAGAAGAGCGATCCGGTGAAGGTGCTGTTCCAGGTGAAGGATCTCGAGCAGATGCTGGCGCAGGCCAGCGAGAGCTCGATCCGCGAGGTGGTGGGCCAGGCGCGCCTGGACGATGTGCTGGGCGCCGGACGGCTGCCGCTCTCCGCCGCGATCCGCGAGCGCGTGCAGCGCGCGCTCGATGCCGTCGACAGCGGCGTGCGGGTCACCAAGGTCAACCTGACCGAGGCACGGGTGCCCGATCCGGTGGAAGCGGCGCAGCGCGATGCCAACAAGGCCGGCGAGGATCGCACGCGCGCGGCGGCCGTGGCGCAGGCCGATGCGGACGACCAGCTTCCCAGGGCGCAGGGACAGGCGCAGCACCTGGTGCAGGATGCCGAAGCCGACAAGGCGCGGGCAGTGGCGCTGGCGCAGGGCGAGGCGGCACGCTTCAGCAGCGTGTATGCGGCCTATGCCCAGGCGCCGGAGGTGACCCGCGAGCGCATGTACCTGGAGACCATCGAGAAGATCCTCGGTGACTCGCGCAAGATCATCCTCGATACCAGAGCCGGCGCGGGCGGCAACATGATCTACCTGCCGCTCGACAAGCTGCTCGAGCACAGTGCCGCCAGCGCGCGTGCCCCCGCGGCGGGCGCGCCGGCGGCCGCGCCTGCCAGCGGCAGCGCCACCCCGCCGGCGACATCGCCTGCACAGGAAGAGCTGCCGGCGGTGACCGTGAACGGCCGCGACCGGGGTGTACGCTGATGGCCCCGCGCACTGCGGTCACGCTGGGCATCGTCATCGCCGCGTTTCTGGCCTGGCTGTCGCTGTTCCAGGTGGGCGAGACCGACCTTGCGATCCGCACCGGGTTCGGCCGGATCGTGCACGCCGCCTATGCCCCCGGGCTGCACGCCAAGTGGCCCTGGGACGTGGTCCACCGGTTCGACCGCCGCATCATGACGCACACGTTTCCGGGCGAGTCCTTCCTCACCAGCGAGAACAAGGCGCTGCTGGTGGAGTTCTACGTGAAGTGGCGCGTGACGGATCCGGCGCGGTATTACACCAGCACGCATGCCGATGAGGAGGAAGCCGCGCAGCGTCTCGGCGACATCGTGAAGGACGACATCAAGGGTGCGGTGGCACGGCACACCCTGCAGGAGGTAGTGGGCGCCGACTCGGCACTCTTCACCGGTGATCTGGCGCCGCGCGCCGCCAGCACGCTGCAGGAGATGGGCGTCGAACTGGTCGACGTGCGCATCCAGCGCGTCGACCTGCCGGACGAGGTCAGCGCGGCGGTGTACCAGCGCATGGAGGAGAGCTTCCGGGCGCAGGCGCAGCGACTGCGCGCGGAAGGCGCCGCCGAGGCCGAGCGCATCGCGGCGGAGGCCGGCCGCAAGCGCACCGAGCTGCTGGCCGACGCACAGCGCGACGCGCAGACGCTGCGTGGCGAAGGGGAAAAGGAGGCCGGGCGCATCTACAACGAGGCCTACAGCAAGAACCCCGAGTTCTATGCCTTCTACCGCAGCCTGCAGGCCTACCGCAACGCGCTCGGCAAGGACGGCGACGTGCTGGTGGTGACGCCCGACGGCGAGTTCTTCAAGTATCTGCAGTCCCCGGGTCGCCACTAGGCATCCTGCGTGAAGCTCGAGTGGTCGGACCTGCTGTCTGCGGTCGCCATCCTGCTGGTGCTGGAGGGGCTGCTGCCGTTCCTGAACCCCAACGGCACGCGGCGCGTGTTCGCGCGGCTGTCGCAGGTGACCAGCACCGAGCTGCGCGTGGCGGGTTTCGTCAGCCTGGCACTGGGGCTGGTGCTGCTGTATCTGGTCCGCTCCACACACTGAACAAGGCTGGCAAATGGGTCGTTTCGTCATCGTGATCGGCACCCAGTGGGGCGATGAGGGCAAGGGCAAGGTGGTGGACCTGCTGATGGAACGCGCGGTGGCAGTGGCCCGCTTCCAGGGCGGCCACAACGCCGGCCACACGCTGGTCATCGACGGCGAGAAGACCATCCTGTCGCTGATTCCCTCCGGCATCCTGCGCGCGGGCGCGCGCTGCTACATCGGCAATGGCGTGGTGCTGTCGCCGGCGGCGCTGCTGAAGGAGTCGCAGATGCTGCTGGATCGCGGCGTGCCGGTGTTCGAGCGGCTGCGCATCGCGCCCGGCTGCCCGCTGATCCTGCCCTCGCACGTGGCGCTGGACCTGGCGCGCGAGCAGGCGCGCGGCGCCAACAAGATCGGCACCACCGGGCGCGGCATCGGACCGGCCTACGAGGACAAGGCCGCGCGGCGCGCGCTGCGCGTGGCCGACCTGTTCGACGCGCGGCATTTCGGCGAGCAGCTCGCCGAGGTGCTGGATTTCCACAACTTCGTGCTGACGCGCTACTTCCAGCAGCCGGCGGTGGACGTGGCCGCCACGCGCGATGAGCTGCTGGCGCAGGCCGAGCAGGTCAAGCCGCTGGTGGTGGACGTGACCCAGGAACTCGCCGACCTGCGCGCGGCCGGCGCCAACGTGCTGTTCGAGGGGGCGCAGGGTGCGATGCTCGACATCGACCACGGCACCTATCCCTTCGTGACTTCCTCGAATACCACTGCCGGCGGCGCCGCCACCGGCACCGGGCTGGGGCCGGCCGCCTTCGACCATGTGCTGGGCATCGTGAAGGCCTATGCCACGCGGGTGGGCGCTGGACCTTTCCCCACGGAGCTGTTCGACGCCACCGGCGAGCATCTGTCGCGCGTGGGCCGCGAGTTCGGCTCGGTCACCGGCAGGCGGCGGCGCTGCGGCTGGTTCGACGCGGTGGCGCTGCGCCGTGCGGTCATCCAGTCGAGTGTTTCCGGGCTGTGCGTGACGAAACTGGACGTGCTGGACGGACTGCCAACGATTCGCATCTGCACCGCGTACCGCATCGGCGGCAGCACCAGCACGCGTCCGCCGCTGCTGGTGGAGGATTTTGGCGCCGTCGAACCCGTCTACGAGGAGCTGCTAGGCTGGCAGGAGTCCACCGTCGGGCTCACGCGCTACGAGCAGCTCCCGGCCAACGCCCGGCGCTACCTCGAGCGCCTGCAGGAAGTGGTCGGCGTGCCGGTGGAAATCATTTCCACCGGTGCCGACCGGGAACAAACCATCATGCTGGGCGATCCATTCCAGTAGAACACCGTCCGGGGGGCACCATGCCGAAGTTTCCGAACACGCTGCCGTTCATCGCGTTGAATCGTCCGCTGCGCATCGAGGCATCGGTGCGCGATCTCGACGTGGAAGGAACCATTCCGCCGGAGGTGAAGGGCGCGTTCTTCCGCGCCGTGCCCGACCCGGCCCACGCGCCGCTGCACGAGGACGACATCACGCTGTCCGCCGACGGCATGGTCAGCCGCTTCCTGTTCGAGGACGGCCAGGTCGATTACGACATCCGCTACGTGAACACGCACCGCTACGCGGCCGAGCGCAAGGCGCGCCGGGCGCTGTACGGCAACTACCGCAATCCGTTCACCGACGATCCCGGCGTGCGCGATCCCTCGCGGCCGGACCTGCGCACCGTCTCCAACACCACCCCGGTGTGGCATGCCGGGCGGCTGTTCATGACCAAGGAAGACGGCCGGCCCTACGAGATCAATCCGCACACACTGGAAACCGTTGGTTACTGGGATTACGAGGGCAAGCTGCGCTCGCTGACACTGACCGCGCATCCGCGCATCGATCCGGTCACCGGCGAGATGTTCACCTTCGGCTACGAGGCCGGGGGGCTCGCCACGCGCGACGTGGCGTACATCATCATCGACCGCGACGGCAACCTGAAATCCGAGCAGTGGTTCCAGGCGCCCTACGTGGCCTCGATCCACGACTTCGTGATGACCGAAAAGTACGTCGTGTTCCCGATCTATCCGACCACCTCGGACCTGGAGCGCATGAAGCGGGGCGGGGCGCACTGGGCGCACCAGCAGGATCTGGAAAGCTGGGTGGGCGTGATGCCCCGCTACGGCAAGGTGTCCGAGATGCGCTGGTTCAAGGGCCCGAAGGGCGTGTCGGCCTTCCACATGACCAACGGCTTCGACGACGGCGACAAGGTGCACTTCGACGCCTGCCTCGCGGAAACCAATGCGTTCTACTTCATGCGCGAGGCCGGCGGCATCCATCGCAACCAGTGGGAGATCCAGAGCGGCCTGACGCGCTGGACGCTGGACATGGGCCAGCCCGGCGATGGCATCGTGTCGACGCCCGTCGGCCCGCCGGGCGATTTGCCGCGCATCCGCGATGCGGACCAGGGCCGGCCATACGGGGTGGTGTGGCTGCCGTCGATGAACCCGCAGGCCAAGGGTCCGCCGCTGGTGGGCAATGTCGTCGGGGCGTGCTTCAACGCGCTGCTGCGCATCGACCTGAACACGCGCGCGGTGCAGGCGCTGGGCCTGGAGCCCGGCATGGCCATCAACGAGCCCGTGCACGTGCCCGGCAGCAAGCCGGATCACAATGGCTGGCTGCTGGCAGTGGTGGACCGGCAGGCGGCGAAGGACTACGACAGCGAGCTGTGGATCCTCGATGCCGACGACATCGCCGCGCCGCCGGTGGCGCGCGTGAAGGTGCCGGTGCCGCTGCGGCCGCAGGTGCATGGGTGGTGGGTCAGCGCACAGCAGCTGGCGCAGTCGCGCCGGCGCTGAGCTTCCGGTGCGCGAGCCTAGGGCGAGGTGTACTGCCTGCTGCCCGTGACCGGATTCGGATAATGGAACAGCAGCAGGAAGTTCTTCGGGTACAGGTCGAAGGTCAGTGACGGCGGCCGGTCCGGCGGATTGCTGTCCGTGACGCCCGGCGGGGCGCGCTGCGGCAGGTCCTTCCAGCCGGTCTCGTACGGCGCGAAGTAGGTGTTCACCTGGTGGTCGCGCTGGAACATCCAGCGGCCGTTCACCTTCACGAACTCGTTCTCGTAGTTGCCGCCCATCCAGGTGGCGTTGCGGTTGAAGTTGCCCATCATCGACAGCGCGCGCGAGCGCAGCTTGGCGGTCCTGCCGTCCGGCGCCACGTCGATGACCATCTGGAACTGCATGTGGTTGTGCAGCACGCCGTCGTCGAGGCCGGCCTGGCCGTACAGGTTGAGGTTGCGGCGCACCGCGGGACGGCCGACGTACACGCCGCGCATTGCGATCTCGATGCTGCCGTCGTCGGCGAACAGGCCCGCGAGGTCATCCCACAGCAGCGTGGCCAGATAGTAGCCATAGGCCTTCTGCACGTTCTCGATCGAGGCGCGATCCTCGGCGGCATCGATCCGGTGTGCCGCCTGGTCCAGCTGTGCGAGCAGCGTCGCTGCGGGCATGCGCCGCGCGGGGGCTGCCTTGGCGGCGGGGCGGCCCGGGTTGGCATAGTGGTAAGGCGGCACGAAGGCGTGCTCGTAGGTGCTCGGTGCGCCGCCGCCGCGATCCGGCTGCAGCGCGGGCTCATAACGCGAGAATGGCAGCGAGGCCTTGCCCCAGCCGGATTCATACGGCGTCACCATCGTGGGGTAGAGGTGCAGCCGGCTGATCTTCCACACGCCGTCCTCTTCACGGTACTCGTTTTCGTAGACGCCGGTCTCCCACTCGGCAAACTCGCCATGCTGTGCCAGCTGCGCGAACAGGTGCCAGCGCGCGCGGGCCGTGCCGTGTACGACATCCACATGCGTCAGCGGCTGCAGCTGCATCTGGTCGTACAGCCGGCCGGGTGTGGTGCCCTCGGGGCCGATGGCGCGCAGGTACTCCAGGATGCGCGCCTTGCCGCGGTACTCCCCCTTGCCCTGCACGATGAGGGTCGCATCGTCGGTGAGCAGCGATGCGGCTTCGCTCCACAATCCCTTGTCGAGATAGAAACCATAGATGCGCTGCAGGTTCTCCACCTGGTCCTGGTCGGCCAGGCTGGCGGCGTTGTCGATCAATCTGGACAGGCGCGCGGCATCCACCGGCAGGTCGGCGGCTGTCGCCGCCGGCTGCAGGGGCGCGAGTCCCGGGTACTGTCCGCGGAAATGGAATGGCGGCGTGAAAGCACCAGGCCAGGTCTTGTAGTCGAGGCTGGGCGGCGCGTCGGCCGGTGGCCGGCCCGGGACGAAGTGGCCGTCATTGCTGTCGGCGGTCCTGGCCCAGCCCCCGTCGTAGGGTACGTGCAGGGTCTGGAACCAGTGCAGGCCGGCAATCTTCCAGATGCCATTCTCCTTTACGTAGCGCACCTCCGCCGGACCTTCGCCCCAGAACGCATCCTTGCCGAGCTGCCCGGTGAGCTGGATGTCGCGCCATGTGCCCAGCGCCGTGCGCCCATCGGCGGCCGGCGTGATCACCGGCATCTCCTGGAAGTGCTCGTTGAGCCGGCCGGGTGCCAGGCCGCGGCGGCCGTCGCCCATGGCGAGGAGGTAGCCGCGGATGTGCTGCTGCCCACGGTATATGCCGTCCTTGCCGATCTCCAGCGTGGCATTGGCGCTGAAGAGTTGCGCCGCCTCGTCCCACTGGCCTTCATCCAGGTAGTAACCCCAGGCGCGTTGCAGGCGCTTGATGTCATCGATGTCCTGCAGGCGCTGGGCACGCAGTTCGAGCAGTGCCACGCGCCGGCGCAGCGCGGGCGAATCGATGGAGTTGGTGGCGGGCCGCATGGCGCAACCCGCCAGCACGGCGGTGAGCAGCAGCGCGCCGCAACGCATTGCCGCGGAGCTCACCGGCCGCTCACCGGGTTGCGGTAATGGAAGGGCGCCACGAACACGGCGGGGAAGGGCTGGTACTCGATGGAATGCGGCAGGTCGGAGGGGTAGCCGGGAAAATAATCCATCAACGGATTGGACTTCTTGCCCCAACCCTGCTCGTAGGGTGTGTAGAAGGTCTGGTAACCCACCAGGTTCTGGTATTTCCACACGCCGTTGTCCAGCACGAAGTGGTTCTCGTAGATGCCCTCGGCCCATTGCGCCTGGCTGTTGTACGCGCCGAACATCTCGAACAGGCGCGCGCGCACATTGGCCTGCGTGCCGTCCGCGGACACGTCGATGACCGGCTGCAGCTGCATGTGCGTGAACAGCCGCCCTGGACCGGGCGCTCCGAGCCGCCGCATGTATTCGTAGATGCGATCGCTGCCCACGAACACGCCGCGGCCGAGGATCTCCAGCGTGGCGTTGTCGGTGAACAGCGCCGAGGTGGCGTCCTGCATGGACATGTCGGCGTAGTAGCCATAGCTGCTTTCCAGGTTCTCCACCTTGTCCACGGCCTGCAGGCGCTGCAGCTTCAGCTCCAGCGCGCGCACCTGCGCTTCCAGTTGCGAGGCCGTGCGCGGTGCGGTGGCCGGCGGTGGCGGCGCACGTGCGCTGTTTTCCGGCGCCAGGCGATAGGCGCCCGGCGCCTCGCCCGCGTAGTGCATGGGGGCGACGAAGCGGGCGGGCCAGGTTTCATAGCGCGTGGAGGGGGGGCGATCCGGTGTGGCGGATGACACGCCATAGCGCGCATTCAGTTGCGCGCTGGTGTGAGTCCAGCCGCCTTCGTAGGGGGCATAGAAACGCGTATACAGGTGCAGCTTCGCGATCTTCCACACGCCGTCCTGCTTCACGTAGTCGTTCTCCTGGACGCCGCTGCCCCAGTTCGCCTCCTTGCCATATGTGGCGTCCTGCACCAGCACGCGCCAGCGCGCCCGGGCCGTGCGCCCGTCGGCGGCCAGCGTGATCACCGGCGAGAGCTGGGCCTGGATGTTCAGCTGGCCCTCGATGAGACCCTGGTGCCCGCCGGTCAGGCCGTAGAAATAGCGCCGGATGCTGTCGCGCCCGGCATAGACGCCGTTCTGCCCGACTTCCAGCGTGGCGTCGTTGCTGAACAGGTCGAGTACCTGGTCCCACAGTGCCTGGTCGTAGTAGAAGCCGTAGATCTCCTGCAGGTTGCGCAGCTGGTTGTAGTCGTCGATGCGATCGGCCTGGGCATCGATCGAGGCGATGCGGTCGGCGAGCCTGGCCAGGCGCGGCGCGAGATCCGCAGCCGGCGGCGCAGCCGGCGCCGCGGCACGCGCGGGCGCGGCCGCCGGACCGCCGGCATTCTGTGCCAGCACCGCGGCGCCGGCCGCCAGCAGTGCCATGGCCAGGATCGCGCGCCTCATTTCCCGGTCTCCGCCGCCGGCTCATCCCAGGCCACCGGCTCGCCGGTCACCGGGTTTGCATAGTGGAATGGCGGCAGGAAGAAGGAAGGAAACGACTGGTATACCTGCGACGGCGGCCGGTCGGGAGGCGGCTGCTTGAGCGGGCCGGCGGCGGGATAAGGTTCCCGGTGCCAGCCCTTGTCGTAGGACCCGGTCACCGTGACGTACCAGTGCAGGCTGGCGATCTTCCAGGCGCCGTTCTCCTTCACGTATTCGTTCTCGTACGGGCCTTCCTGCCAGCGGCCGTCCTGGCCGTGCACGCCGCCCATCACCAGTGAACGCCAGCGACCGCGCGCCGACTGCCCGTCGGCCGCGACATCGATCACCGGCTGCAACATCGGCGTCTCGCGCAATTCACCCGGCGAGAGTTTCGCGCCCGCGGACTTCAGGAACGCCTCGATATGCGCCTTGCCGAGGTACACGCCCTGCTGGGCGAACTCGATCGAGGCCACCGGACTGTCCGCGAACAGCGCGGCCGCCTCATGCGCCATGCCTTCGCTGATGTAGTAACCCCACATCTGCTGCAGCCGCTCGATGGCCTTGCGATCCTCGATGAGGTCGACCTGCCGCTGCAGCGAGGCGAGCTTCGCCTCCAGCAGCTGCACGCGCCGCTCCTCGGTGATCACCCGGCTGTCGCTGATGGCGGGTTCGCCGGCGCGGCTGGCCAGTGCCGCGGCGCAGCCAAGCAGGCACAGCATGGCGGCACGGCGCATGGGTTACTTCTTCTCGAACAGCGTGTTCGGGTCGAAGGTCAGTGCCGCCTTGCTCTTCGGCACGTGGTCCCAGTGCTCGGCAATCAGCCCGTTCTCGATGCGGTACATGTCGAAGTGCGTGGTGTCGTACTTCTCGCCCGGTTTCTCCGGGTCGTCCTCGTGCGTGACGGTGGCCACCACCACCATGTCGCCCTCGGCAACCAGCGCGATCAGCGGGAAGGTGAGCGTGGGCTGCAGCGGCCGCTGCGGCCGTGTCTGCTTGATATAGGCCACCAGGGCGTCGCGTCCGGACTGGACATTCGGGTTGTGCTGGATGTATCCCCTGGTGAAGAACCTGTCGGCCAGCTCGTAGTGGCCGCCGTTCACGATGGTGCGATACATGTCGAAGACCAGCTTCTTGTTGGCCGCGAGCTTGGCATTGCTGCTCTTCAGCAGCGATGCCTGGTCCCTGACGCCCACGGGAGGCACCTGCGCCGTCGCGACCACGGCCACGGCCAGCGTGCACGCCAGAAGCTGTGCTGGTTTCAGCATGACATCCCCCATCGAATTGTCGGCTTTGCCATAGGGTAGAGAGGGCGCCCGGCGCTGTCCACGTTTCGCGCTCCGGCCGCCGGCACGCTTGCATTGCCTCCGACCGGGCGTATCGTTGAGCGCCTGCAGAAGGGAGCCAGCATGAAGTCGCGCGCAGCCGTTGCATTCGCCGCCGGCGAACCGCTCGAGGTGGTGGAGATCGACGTCGAGCCGCCCCGCGCCGGCGAGGTGCTGGTGGAGATCAGCCACACCGGCGTGTGCCACACCGATGCATTCACGCTGTCCGGTGCTGATCCGGAAGGGTTGTTCCCCTGCGTGCTGGGCCACGAAGGGGCCGGTACGGTGGTGGAGACCGGGCCCGGCGTCACCAGCGTGCGGCCCGGCGATCATGTGATACCGCTGTACACCGCCGAGTGCGGCCAGTGCCTGTTCTGCCGTTCCGGCAAGACCAACCTGTGCGTGGCGGTACGCGCCACGCAGGGCAAGGGGCTGATGCCCGATGGCACGCGGCGCTTCAGCTACGAGGGCAAGCCGCTGTACCACTACATGGGCTGTTCCACCTTCAGCCAGTACACGGTGGTGGCGGAAGTCTCGCTGGCGAAGATCAATCCGCGTGCCGACCACCAGCAGGTGTGCCTGCTGGGATGCGGCGTCACCACCGGGCTCGGCGCCGTGAAGAATGCCGCCAAAGTGCAGGCAGGGGATTCGGTGGCCGTATTCGGGCTCGGCGGCATCGGCCTGGCGGTCATCCAGGGCGCGCGCCGCGCGCAGGCCGGCCGCATCATCGCCGTCGACACCAATCCGGCGAAGTTCGACAAGGCACGCGAGATGGGCGCCACCGACTTCATCAACCCGCACGACCACGAGAAACCGGTGCAGCAGGTCATCGTGGAGATGACCGGCTGGGGCGTCGATCATTCCTTCGAATGCATCGGCAAGGTGCAGGTGATGCGCGCGGCGCTGGAATGCGCGCACCGTGGCTGGGGCCAGTCGATCATCATCGGCGTGGCCGGAGCGGGGCAGGAGATCTCCACGCGTCCTTTCCAGCTCGTGACCGGGCGTACCTGGAAGGGCACGGCGTTTGGCGGGGTGAAGGGACGCAGCGAGTTGCCGGGCATGGTGGAGCAGGCGATGGCCGGCGAAATCCAGCTCGCGCCATTCGTCACGCACACCATGGGCATCGACCAGATCAACGATGCCTTCGAGCTGCTGCACGCCGGCAGGTCGATCCGCTCGGTGATACATTTCTGACGGCAACCACTCGCAGGAGAACCCCATGGGCACAGCAGGCATCAAGGTGCTTTTCACGGCCGTGGCCACGGCCACCGGCGGCCGCAACGGCCATACCGTCGCGCAGGATGGCTCGGTCAGCGCTGAGCTGTCGGTGCCCAGGGCCATGGGCGGTCCCGGCAAACCGGGCACCACCACGCCCGAGCACCTGTTCGCCGCGGGCTATGCCGCCTGCTTCGGTGGCGCGCTCGATTACGTGGCGTCGCAGAAGAAGCGCAACGCCAAGGGCGCCGCGGTCACCTGCAGCGTGTCGATCGGGCCGCGCGATGCCGGCGGTTTCGGCCTGGCCGTGAAGCTGCACGTGGTCGATGCCACGCTGCCGCAGGCGGAGCTGCAGGCGCTGGCCATGGAAGCGCACGAGCAGATCTGCCCGTATTCGCATGCCACGCGCGGCAACGTGCAGGTCGACGTGACCGTGCAGGGTGCCTGAGCGTTCACCTGCAACCGCATCTGCGGCGGTAGGAAAGGGCTTACCGGGGCTCGCGGCATCGGCAACTGGCAGGCCCAGTGCCGAAGGCGCATCCTTCATCCCGCGCCATGAATGATTCCTACCGGAAAATTCACGGTGCGCCGGGCCCGGTTTCAGGTTAACCATATCTGACCGGGCCCGGTCTTTTGCTGGTTCCGGCGAGCGCGCTCCCGGGCTGTAGTCGTCTGCTCGCAGCACCCCGCGTACAGTTCCGATACCGTAGCGTTGCGGGGACAGCCACGATGACCGGCAGTTGTTCACCGCGGGAGCACCCTCATGGCTCGTGCCGACACCGGGGCAAGGCCAGTCCGTACGGGTCGGCCATGTCCATGCTGACCTTCCACAACCGCGCGGGCAGCAAGCTGCCGGCCGAGCGGCGCCGCGACGCAGGTGAAGGAAGAACTGCGCAAGCGGTATGGCTGGTGGGCGCGCCGGTCGCGCGCCGCGGGTGACGTGCATTGACCTGCGCCAACCTGTCGGGGAGTGGGGGGCGTCACGTTGCTTCCGCGGCGGCTGCATCCCATTATTGCGCACTGCCGCCGCACAGCCCCGGCGACCCCAGTCCCGTTCCGGAAGGTAACTTGACGGACCTCATTTCACCGCGGCCAACGCCCGGCATCCTGCCGGGTACCGCGCGCACCGGCGCCTGGACCCTGCACCTCGGCGACGAGCGCGTCGTCTGGACGCCGGAGCTGGAGGACGTGTTCGGCATCGAGCGCGGGCGCTTCGGCGGCACGCGCCAGGCATTCCACGATCTGGTCCATCCCGACGACCTGCCGCGACTGACCGCGGGCATCGATCGCAGCCTGCATACCGGCGAGGAATACTGCGTGGTGTTCCGCTATCGCCATGCCAGCGGCGAATGGCGCTGGATGGAAGGCCGCGGGCTGCCGGCCTTCGATGCCGGCGGCAAGCCGGTGCGTATCGAGGGCGTGGGCATCGATGTCACCGACCGCATGCAGGCCGACCTCGCGCGCTCGCGCCTGGCCGCCATCGTCGAATCCTCCGACGATGCCATCATCAGCAAGACCCTCGACGGCATCATCACCTCGTGGAACGGTGGCGCCACGCGCCTGTTCGGCTACAGCGCCGCGGAAATCGTCGGCCAGTCCATCCTCAAGCTCATTCCGCCGGAGCTCCACCCGGAGGAGCGGGAGATCCTTGCCAAGCTGCGGGCCGGCAAACGCATCGAGCATTACGAGACGCATCGCGTGGCCAAGGACGGCTCGCTCGTCGAGGTCTCGCTGACCGTGTCGCCGGTACGGGATGCCAATGGCGAGATCGTCGGGGCTTCCAAGATCGCCCGCGACATCGGCGCGCTGCGCCGGACCATGGCCGAGCGCGAGCAGTTGCTGGTATCCGAGCGCAATGCCCGTGCCGAGGCCGAGCGCCTCAGCCACCTGAAGGACGAGTTCCTCGCCACCCTGTCGCATGAGCTGCGCACCCCGCTGACCGCCATCATGGGATGGACGACACTGCTGCGGCGTCGCGCGACGCTGCCGGAGGCGCAGATCGCCGCCGCGGTAGAAACCATCTACCGCAACGCCAAGGCGCAGGCCCAGATCATCGAGGATCTGCTGGACATGAGTCGCATCGTGTCGGGCAAGATCCGCCTGCAGGCCGATGCGCTGGACCTGGCGGACCTGGTGCAGGTCGCGGTGGACGGCATCCGTCCGGCCGCCTCGGCCAAGCACATCGCCATGGAACTCGGCCCGGTGCGCGATGCCGTGCTGGTGGCCGGCGACGCGGGGCGCCTGCAGCAGGTGCTGTGGAACCTGCTGACCAACGCCGTGAAGTTCACCCCGAGTGGCGGCCGCATCCGGATCGCCGTGCGCGCGGCCTCCGGGCAGGCCGAGGTCAGCGTGCAGGATTCCGGCATCGGGATTCCACGCGAATTCCTGCCGCATGTGTTCGAGCGCTTCCGCCAGGCCGATGGTTCCACGACGCGCGAGCATGGCGGGCTGGGCCTGGGGCTGTCGATTGTCCGCAACCTCGTGGAGCTGCACGGCGGCTCGGTGGTGGCGCACAGCGAAGGCGAGGGCGGCGGCTCGACCTTCACGGTGCGCCTGCCGCTGCTGCAGGTGGATCGGCTGATGCGGCGGACGGAGCAAAGCCCGCGTCCCACGCTGGGACCGGTGGATGCCTCGCCCCGCCTGGACGGCATCGCGGTGCTGCTGGTCGATGATGAACCGGATGGCCGCGCGCTGCTCGGGCGCCTGCTGGCCGATGCCGGCGCGCTCGTCCACGAGGCCAGCACCGCGGCGGCGGCGCTGGCGATCCTGCAACGTGCGCACGTGGATGTCATCCTCAGTGACGTCAGCATGCCCGAGATGGACGGATTCGATTTCATCCGGCGCGTGCGTGCGCGGCAGGATGCCGAGATCCGGGACATCCCGGCGATCGCGGTGACCGCTTATGCACGGCCGGAGGACCGGACGCGCTGCCTCGCCGCCGGCTTCCAGCGGCACGTCGCCAAGCCGTATTCATTCGGCGAGCTGGCCTCGGCCATCGCCACGCTGGTACGGAGCCGTGCAGTGCAATGAGCGCCCGGCACGCTCATTCGCTGCCCGAGCCGTCCGCGCCGTGCGGCCTCGCGGCGGGCGAGTGGTCAGGCTGAGCGGAGGCGGCCATGCAGGCCTGCTTCCACGCGTGATAGCAGGGAATATGAAAACTGTAGGCCCGTGAAGCACCGCCCGAAGGCGGCGGGCTCATCTCGTATTCGACATCGCTGGCCCCGATGCTGTGCCCGCACAGCGCGCAGCGGTTGTTGCCGCCAGGGCCGGCCAGCACGGCCTGGGAGTCGGCATGCGGCAGCAAGCCGCTGCGCACCAGTTCCGTCGCATGCGCCAGCAGTTCCGGCGACGGCGGTACGCGGCTGTCAATAACCATGGTTGTCGGCGCGGAAATGCGAGCGCGCCGCCGCGGGATTGCAGCCATCCAGGTGCAGGTAGTGCGCGTCGAAGCCCGCTGCGGCCTCCAGCGCGCGCCGGTCGAGCAGCTCCAGCTGCCCGCGCTGCAGCGTGACGAGATTGGCGCGTCGCATGTACATCAGTGTGCGGTTGACATGCACCGATGACAGCGCCAGCGTATCGCCCAGTTCGATCTGGGTGAGCGGCAGGCGGCACTGGTTGTCGCGCGCCAGGCCAACCGCTTCCAGGCGCCAGAAGATTTCGCAGAACAGGTGCGCGACGCGCTCGAAGGCGGTGCGGTAGCCCACATTGACCACCCACTCGCGGGTGATGGCGTCCTCCACGGCCGTGGTCCACCACAGCGCGCGCGTCAGGCGCGGCGAGCGGTCCAGCAGGTCGGCGGCACAGTCCGGCGTGATGAGGGCGGCGTCCACCGTGCTCAGCGCGGAAATCGAATGGTCCATGCGCCGCAGCAGAATGCCGCGCAGGTCACACAGGTCCCCGGGCAGCAGCACGCCGACGATCTGCCGCCGCCCGTCGGCGAGCAGCTTGTAACGGCAGGCAAAGCCATCGACGATGACGAATACCCCTTCGGTGGGCTTGCGCTCGTGGATCAGGTTCTCGCCCGGTTCGAAGCGGCGATCCAGCGACATCGAGTCGGCCAGGGCCTGCCTTTCCCGGTCGGAGATCGGGCAGAACTTCTCGAGCTTGCGCAGCAGGTGATCCGGCCCGCCGCGCGAGCAGGCCAGCGAATCGTCGGTGGGGCTCAAGGAATGGACCCGGTGGTGGAGAAACGTGGTCCAGCTTCTGGTCTCGGGCGGTCGGTCAGGTTGCGCAATCGATGTCCGGGGCAAAGCACAATGTCACTAGGTAACAGAGGCGGGGACCGGCGGGCATTAACCCAGATTAAGGCAGACCCCATGGCCCGCTCCGCGGCGCGCGGCACCGCTGCAATTGCGAAAGAGTTCGACTGCGGCACCTCCAAGTACCTCCTTGCGCTGCAAGCACAACGTGGAACTCGCCAACGTTGACAACAGCACGGGAATAGCTTGAGGTCGCGCTGCGAAAGATCGCTCGCGCTGCCGATAATTCCTTGGAGGTAGGCGCTCGCCTACCGCAAGGCGCGTACAGGACCCCGGGAGGAGAACTCCCGGGGTCTGGCACTGTGTCAGCGGTTCTGCCAGCCGCGACGTGAAGCCTCGGAGTGGCCACGCGCATCGCCGAACCAGCCGCCGCGCTGGCCGCCGGAGGACGAGTTCCGGCCACGTTCTTCGCCGCGCTCCTCGTCGTAGCCACGCGACGACGATGGACGCGAACCGCCGCGATTCTCCCAGCCGTCTTCCGAGGCGCGCGAATGGCCTTCGGAATCGCCGAACCAGCCACGTCCGCGACCCTGCGAGCCTCCACCCGCTGACTCGCGCGAGGAGTAGCGATCCTCGTCGTAGTCGCGCGACGCGGAGCGCGAGGAGCCGGAGCGGCCGCCGCCGCGGTTGTCCCAGCCTTCCTCCGAGGCGCGCGAATGGCCTTCGGAATCCCCGAACCAGCCGCCCTGACCGCGGCCCTGCGCGCCGCCCTGGGACGCGCGCGACGAACGGTAATCCTCATCGTCCTCGTAACGCGAGGAGCCGGAGCGGCCGCCGCCGCGGTTGTCCCAGCCTTCCTCCGAGGCGCGCGAAGGGCTTTCGGAATCCCCGAACCAGCCGCCACGTCCGCGGCCCTGCGAGCCGCCGCCGCTGCCGCGCGAGGCAGAGGAACGATAGTCGTCATCCTCGTTGCGGTACGAGCGTCCGCCGGATTCGTCCTCGCTCATGAAGCGGCCCTGGTCATCGCGATCGCGATAGCTGGAACGCGCGGCATAGCCGCGGCCGCCGCCGCGCTCGTCCTGGTCGCTGCTGAAACGGCCCTGCTGGTCACGATCTCTCTCATATTGCCTTGGCATGGTCGATTGCTCCTCTTGGCCACGATTGACACTGGTGGTGGTGGATTGAAGCTCCAGCGAGCGGGGAGCGGAGGGACTCAAATCGCCTTGCTCCGCCTGCGCCATGAGTTCCTCCTTGCGCTCCTGCAGGCGTTGTCCCAGCGCGGTCATGTCGAGCTTTGCCGCTCGGGCCCTGGCGAAGATCCCGCTGCCCGGTTTCTCCTCTTCGCCGACATGATGTCTGATGTACTCACTCAACACGGCCATCCTGGCGTCGTAGAACGGGCTGTCCGGCTGGTTGCGCAGCAGGCCGGCGATCAGCACCTTGGCGCTGTCGTGCTCCACCTGCGCCTCGTCCAGCGGGTGCTCGTCCGTGGCGGCCGCGCGGCACGCCGGATAGAAGATCTCTTCCTCGATCTTCGTGTGCACGATGAGCTCGGTGCAGATCTGCCTGGCCAGGCGCGACTTCTCGCCGCTGTCGCCGGCGGACTTGAACTGGCGGAAGAGCCCGAGAACCTTGCGATGATCCGCCTTCAGCAGCGTGATGGCGTTCGCGTTCGAATCCGGCGTGGAGGCTTCCTGTGCGGAGGCGGTCTTCTGCTTTGCTTTCATGAGAAACCTCGTGGTGGAGGAGGTGCGGCGGGAGGCGAATTTGCGCCTTCCAGAATGCGGCTTTTGTCATCCGCCATCGCCGCGCCATGTAGGAAGTTCCCTATTGCCAAAGGCAGCCGGCGCCGCAACCGCTGATCTGCATCAGGCAAACGTTGCGCATCTGATGACGCAGCGTGTCTTGTCAAGATCGCGCGTCAGGTGTCCGCGCGTGCGGCGAGAGTTTCCTGCAGCCGCGAGTTGCCCGATCTCAGAACGCGCGGTAGAGGCTCAGGTAGTACGAGAAGCGGTTGTCGGCCGTGTTGCCGAGATCACGGCCGGTGGAGAACAGCACCTGCCAGTGGCTGCCGATGGCGTAGCCGCCACCGACGTTGAAACCGGTGGACCGGGATCCGTCCGTTTCCTGTGCGGTGCTGTGGAAGACTTCGCCGCCCAGGTACAGCGCCTTGCTGATCTGCCGCTGCAGCAGTACGCCGGTGAACCACCAGTCACGCTGGCCGGGATCGTGCATGAACCAGCGTCCACCACCGCCGTACAGGGTCCACGGATCCCAATCCTTCTCCAGCCACAGTGGCACGAAGTAACTGGCGTTCTGGCTGCCCAGCCCGCGCCGCGCGCTGCCGGTGGGCAGCTCGGCCAGCGGGAACGTGGCGATGTCGATGCCGGCCTCTTCCTGGCTGGCGAGCTGCCACTTGAAGCCCAGTTCCACATCGCCCATGCCGTAGGCCGGGCTACCCTGATCAGGGCTGCTCCAGGCCAGCGGCACCACCAGATGGAGGAACGTGTTCGGCAGAAAGCTGTAATTCACCTCCGCGCCTGGCGCCGCGTCCAGCCCCCAGCCATCGGCGCTGTGTCCGCCGGCGGTGAACAGGTACATCTCGCCCGTATGCACCGGGAACACCCCGGGATCGTCAGTCTCGAAGGGCGGATTGGCGGATGCCGCGGTCGCGATGGCACACAGCAGCGTGCCGGGTATTGGTCTGCGCATGGTGCGCCGATCCTGCTTCTGCAAGCGGCCCAGTCCTCGATCCGGGATGCGCTGGATCACGTCAGGTAGCCACGAATGCTGCGATGGTGCCCAGGAGAGGACTCGAACCTCCACGGTGTTACCCGCTAGTACCTGAAACTAGTGCGTCTACCAATTCCGCCACCTGGGCACAGTGGGCGGCGCAATTTACGCAAGGGCGCCTGTCAAGTCAATGAACGGGCGCCCGGCAGGACCTGCGGCTAGACTGGCCGCACCGCCAACTCCGGCAGCAACCAGAGCCTTCCCTGAAACGATCCCGCAGCAACAAGCCAGGCCAGTCCCGGCACAATTCCGGCCCGCGGCCGTCCGCGCATCGCGCCCCACAGTTTGGCCGCACCGGCTCCCGGGCGACGCCCGCCGGGCCAGCGCGCACGCTGACCGGCATCGTGTCCGCCAATCGCGCGGGATTTGGCTTCGTGCGCAGCGAATCGCTGGTCGAAAGCGTCTTCCTGCCGCCACGGGAAATGGCCGGGGTGATGCACGGCGATCAGGTGCGTGTCGCCGCCACGCAGGGCGATGACGGTCGCTGGTCGGGCAAGCTCATCGAGGTGCTGGCGCGTGGCGTCGGCGCCTTCCTCGCCACGGTGGAGATCCGCGGCCGCGCGGCCAGCGTGCAGTCCGCGGACCGGCGCCTGAATCTGGCCTGCAGCGTCGAGCCCGAGCACCTCAATGGCGCGCGCCACGGCAGCTGGGTGATCGCGCGCGTCGCGAAATACCCGCAGGGCGGGGGCATGGGTGTCGCCAGGGTCGAACGGCTGCTCGATCCGGAAAAGCCGGTGACGCTGGCCACCGAGGCGGCGATTGCCAAGCTGTCCCTGCCGCGGGACTTCTCGCCCGAGGCGCTGGCGGACGCCGCGAAGCACGGTGTTGACGTGGATACGCTCGAGGTGGCGCGCCGCGTCGACCTGCGCGAGCTGCCGCTGGTCACCATCGACGGGGAAGATGCACGCGACTTCGACGATGCGGTGTTCGCCGAGGCCTCGCCGCAGGGATTCCGCGTGGTGGTGGCCATCGCCGATGTCAGCCACTACGTGCGCGAGGGCACGCAGCTCGATACCGAGGCGCGCGAACGCGGCACCTCGGTGTATTTTCCGCGCCGCGTGCTGCCGATGCTGCCGCCGGCGCTGTCCGATGAGCTGTGCTCGCTGAAACCCGACGTCGACCGCCTGTGCCTGGTGGCCGACATGCAGGTCACGCAGGCCGGCCACCTGAAGGAGCAGCGCTTCTATCCGGCCGTGATGCGCTCGCACGCGCGCCTCACCTACAACAGCGCCTTCGCCGCGCTGTTCGAAGGCCGCCCGGAGGCCCGCGCGAAGCTCGGTCCTCTGCTGGAGAAGCTGCAGCCGCTGGTGGAGGTCTATCGCGTGCTGCTGAAGGCACGTGGCCGGCGCGGCGCGCTGGATTTCGACGCACCCGAGCCGAAGTTCGTGCTGAGCGATGCCGAGCAGGTGCGCGCCATCGAGATGCCGCTGCGCAACGATGCGCATCGCCTCATCGAGGAGTGCATGGTGCTGGCGAATGTGGCCACGGCCCGCGAACTGGACCGGCGCCACCGGCCGACGCTGTACCGGGTGCATGGCGAACCGGATGAACGCAAGCTGGAGCTGCTTGCCGGAACCCTGCGTGCGGTCGGGGTCGGGGTAGACCTGCCTGCGCAGATCACCACGCGCGACCTGCAGAAGATCGCGCCGCGCATCAGCGACCCGGCGCTGCGACCGTTCGTGGAGACACTGGTGGTGCGCTCGCTGATGCAGGCGACCTACCAGCCGGAGAACATCGGCCACTTCGGCCTGGCGCTGACGCACTACGCCCATTTCACCTCGCCGATCCGGCGCTATCCGGACCTGGTGGTGCACCGGACCATCAAGGCCATGCTGTCGGCGGCCGATCCGGCCGGCCGCGCCTACGAGACGCCGCGCCTGGATGTGCTCGGCCAGCAACTGACGCTGTGCGAGAAGCGCGCCGACGAGGCCGACCGCTACGTCGAGGCGTACCTGAAATGCGTGTACCTGCGCGATCGCATCGGCCAGACCTTCGAGGCCATCATCACCTCGGTGGTGGATTTCGGCTGCTTCGTGCAGATCCTGGAAGCCGCCGCCGACGGCTTGCTGCACCTGGACAACCTGCGCGACGATGAATACGTGAAGGACGACGCGTTGCAGGCCTGGGTCGGGGTGCGCAGCGGACGGCGGCTGCAGCTGGGCAACCACGTGCGCGTCATCGTGACGGCGGTGAATCCGGTCGAGGGGCTGATCGACCTGGATCTGGTGCCGGATCCCCAGGACACCGTACCCCGCGGCAAGGGCCAGCGCAGCGCCCGCCGCTGATGGGCGCCTCCGCCACCGTGTACGGCCTGCATGCGGTGCGCGCGCTGCTGCTGCGCTCGCCGCAGCGAGTGCTGCGGCTGTACCTGGACGCGCGGCGCGAGGATCCACGCATGCGCGAACTGCTGCAGCTCGTGCAGCAGTGCGGTGTCAAGGCTGAGCGCGTCGAGACGCGCGTGCTGGCCGCGCGCGTCGGCGAGGCTAGTCACCAGGGCGTCGTGGCGGAGGTCGAGCCATTGCCGGCGTGGCAAGAGGATGAGCTGGTGGCCGCGGTGACGGCCGCCGCGGCACCGCTGGTGCTGGTGCTGGATGGCGTGCAGGATCCCCACAACCTCGGTGCCTGCCTGCGGACCGCCGACGCCTGTGGCGTACTCGCGGTGGTGGTGCCGAAGGATCGGGCCGCCGGCATGAACGCGACGGTGCGCAAGGTGGCTGCCGGCGCGGCCGAGACCGTGCCCCTGGCGACCGTGACCAACCTGGCGCGCGCGCTGCGGCTGCTGAAGGACGCAGGCCAGTGGATCGTCGGCGCCGACATGGCCGGCGAGGGCTTCGCATGGCAGGCCGACCTGGCCGGTTCGAAGGCCATCGTGATGGGCGGCGAGGGCGATGGACTGCGCGAACTCACGCGCAAGTCCTGCGACTTCCTGGTGCGCCTGCCGCAGTTCGGCGCCATCGAGAGCCTGAACGTATCGGTGGCGTGCGGGATGCTGCTGTACGAGGCCGTGCGCCAGCGCGCGGCCGCGCCTGCACCCCGGTCGCGCTAGCTGCCCACCAGCGTGGTGGTGAGGCAGGCCACCAGCGCGCCGATGATGCCGCCGGCCACCACATCCGACGGATAGTGCAGGCCCAGTACCACGCGCGAGCCGGCAATCAGCAGCGCCATCGGCACGAGTATCCATGCCAGTTCCGGAATGCCGCTGCAGATGATGGTGGTGAAGCTCACCGCATGCAGGGTGTGGCCGGAGGGAAAGCTGAAGCGGTCCAGCGGACGCCCGGCGCAGACGATGGCCGCCGCGTGCGTGATGTAGGGCCGCTCGCGCACCAGCACGTTCTTCAGCCCCCGGTAGATCACCAGGCCGCTGAAGCCGGCTACTGCACATTGCATTGCAATATGCCGGCCGGCACCGCCATAGGTCAGCGCCAGCACGCCGATCAGCATGTACCACAGCACCCCGTCTCCGACCCGGCTGGCAACCTTGAACAGTTTCAGCAGCCCTGCGGAGCGCACCACGGAATTGAAATGGCGGCAGGCAGCCAGCTCGGTCTGGTCCAGCCAGGCGAGCATCAGGCTGATGCGGGCGGGGGCGGTAAGACGTGCCATATGGAAGTCGATATTGTCCGTCCACCACTACGGCCAAATGACGCGCGCATGACGAAAATGTGTCCCGATCGGACCAGTTTCATCGTTACGTCACATGGCGACCCTACCTTGGAAGTCGCAATTGCAGGTGTCACATGACGGAAACCGGAAAGTATGGTCTGATCGCGGTCGCCGTGGTGGCGGCACTGTGGGCGGGGCGGCGCGCGCAGGGGCGCCTGTTGCTGTCCCGCGCCAAGCACCCGGGCCTTGCCGGCCACCCGCGCATGGCGCGGCGCCTGGCCCGGCTGGTGCCGCCGCTGCGCTACGACGAGGCGCGCTTCTTCGGCGTCGATGGCGCACCACAGGACATCGTGGCGCGGCGGCGCGCGGCATTCGACGAACTGCGTGAGCTGTTCCGGGTGCGCTACCCGAAAACCAGCGCGGCACTGCGGGAGCTGAGCCCGGCGGTGGCCGACGTGGACTTCACCTCGCGCTATCGCGTGCCATTCCCGTTCAGCGGCTGGCTGCGCGAGCAGTTGCCGCAGGGCACGATGCTGGCGGCATCCGCCGGACCCTGGCTCACTGACCTCGACGGCAATCGCAGCCTGGACCTGACCGGCTCCTACGGGGTGAATCTGCTCGGCAACGAGTTCTACAAGGGCAGCATGGAGCGCGGCATGCAGCTGGTGGCCGGTCTCGGCGCGGTACTTGGAGCGCTGCATCCGGTGGTGCAGTACAACGTGCGGCGGCTGCGCGAGATCTCCGGGCTGGATGCCGTCTCCTTCCACATGTCCGGCACCGAAGCGGTGATGCAGGCCGTGCGTCTGGCGCGCTATCACACCGGTCGCCGCAAGCTGGTGCGCTTCTGTGGTGCCTACCATGGCTGGTGGGGCGACGTGCAGCCGGGCGTCGGCAATCCGCAGACCGAGCCGGACACCTTCACGCTGTCCGACATGAGTCCACTGTCGCTGCGGCTGCTGGCCACGCGAGCAGACATCGCCTGCGTGCTGGTGAATCCCCTGCAGGCGCTGCATCCCAACAGTGCGGCACCAGCGGATTCGGCGCTGGTGGATGGCTCGCGCCGCGCGCATTTCGACCGCGCCGCCTATGCGCACTGGCTGGCGCAGTTGCGCGAGGTCTGCACGCGGCGCGGCATCGTGCTGATCATGGACGAGGTGATGATGGGCTTCCGCCTGGGCGTGGGCGGCGCGCAGCATTACTTCAATGTGCGGGCGGACCTGGTCACTTACGGCAAGAGCCTCGGCGGCGGCCTGCCCGTGGGCGTGCTGTGCGGACGCGCCGGGCTGATGCGCCGCTACCGCGAGGACCGTCCCGCCGACATCTGCTTCGCGCGCGGCACGTTCAACGCGCATCCCGTGGTCATGGGCGCGATGCACGAATTTCTCCGCCACCTCGAACAGCCGCAGGTGCAGCAGCAGCTGCATGATGCCAATGACCTGTGGATGGCGCGCGCGGCGGGGCTGAATGGACAGCTGGCCGGTGCCGGCCTGCCGCTGCGCGTGGCGGCGCTGGGCAGTGTCTGGACCTTCCTGTACGAGGCCCCGTCGCGCTACCTTTGGATGCTGCAGCTATACCTGCGCGCCGAAGGCCTGGCACTGAGCTGGGTGGGCAGCGGCCGCGCGATCTTCAGCCTCGACTATACCGAGGCGGATTACCAGCTGGTCGCCGAACGCATCGTGGCGGCGGCCACGAAGATGCGCGATGCCGGCTGGTGGTGGGCTCCGGCGGTGGCCGAGCCGCGGCGCGCGCTGCGCCGCGGACTGGCGCGCGAGTTCGCTCAGGCGCGATGGCGCGCGTGGTTCGGGTCCACCAGCTCGCCGCGCAGCAGGTGGAAGGGCGCCTTGTAGTAGAGCATCGCGTCGTGGAATGGATCGGTGAGGATCTTGGTCATCCACGCAAGGCCGGTCTGCGGATCGCGCACCAGGCACAGCTGGATGGTGCGGAACAGCAGCCCGCCCACGCCAACCACGAACCACACCATGCCCACGTTGTGCATGAATCCGGCTGGCGTGGAAGCACTGGGCAGTAGTCCGTTCAGCGTAGGATCGGCCAGCATCACCAGCGGCGCCAGCGCCCAGATCGACATCAGCACCACCTTGCGGCGCAGGTTGTAGCCCACCTTGATCTCTTCCTTGTACTCGTGGGTGGCCTGGTTGATCGCATCATAGCCCTTGGGCTCGAAGAAGAAGTGCCCGGCCTGCCGGCTGCTCATGGAGATGAACCAGGCCACCAGCGCCGCCGCCGCAGGGTCGGAAAACAGCAGGGCATAGGCCCAAAGGAAGCTCAGGGCACTGATGAAATGCAACGACTGGTTGATGCGACTGTGGTGGTAATAACGGTGATCGTCCCAGCGCTGGATTCGCAATGTCTCGAGAAATTCTTTCATGGACCCGTCCTGTAGAGGTTTTGCAGTTTGTATAACGGTGTGGTTGCAGTTCCGTGACAGCACTGTCCATGTGGTTGTCATCCTCCGGTCATGCTGACTTCCTATAAAGATTGCCCGTGCGAATACTGATTGCCACGGATGCCTGGCTGCCGCAGACCAACGGTGTGGTGAGCACGCTGCGCCAGACCGTCGGCCACCTGCAGCGGCGCGGCCACCAGGTGGAAATGCTGACTCCGCAATGCTTCACCACGGTGGCCTGTCCGGGCTACAGCGAGATCCGCCTCGCGTTCGGCGTGCAGCGCGGCATGGTGGACCTGTTCGAACACTTCCGGCCCGAGGCGGTGCACATCGCCACCGAGGGGCCCATCGGTTTCGCGGTGCGTGCGTTCTGCCGCCGGCGCAATCTGCGCTTCACCACCTCGTACCACACGCAGTTCCCCCAGTACCTGCGCAAGCGGCTGCCGGTCCCGGTGGGCTGGTCCTATGCGGCACTGCGCTGGTTCCACTGTGCCGGACAGCGCTGCATGGTGAGCACGCCCTCGATGCAGAGCGAACTGGAGCGGCGCGGCTTCCGCAACATCGTGCGCTGGCGTCGCGGCGTGGATGCGGAGCTGTTCCGGCCGCGCGACAAGAACTGGCTCGAGCTGCCGCGCCCGATCGCGGTTTACGTGGGGCGTCTGGCGCCCGAGAAGAACCTCGATGCGTTTCTCGGCATGGCGTGGGATGGCAGCAAGCTGGTCGTGGGCGATGGACCGGAGCGCACGCGCCTGGAGCGGCAGTATCCGCGGGCGCACTTCGTCGGCTATCGCCACGGCGAGGATCTCGCGCGCCATGTCTCGGCCGCCGACGTGATGGTTTTCCCCAGCCTTACCGACACCTTCGGGCTGGTGAACCTGGAGGCAATGGCCTGCGGCATCCCGGTGGCCGCCTACCCGGTCACCGGTCCGGTGGATGTGATCGAGGATGGCTGCACCGGGGCGCTGGATCGCGACCTTGCGAGCGCCGCACGGCGTGCACTGCGCGCCTCGCCGGCTGCCTGTCGCGAACGCGCGCGCCGCTATGACTGGGCCAGCTGCACGGCAGAGTTCGAATCCAATCTTGCGGCCAGCGGGCTGTAATCACAGTTTCATTGAAAAATAACAAGTTGTTAAGACTTCTTCGGGAGGATGCTCAAGCAGCGAAGGCAACCTCTGGAGTCCACTGAAGATGTCTCCCATGCTGCACGTCCAGGCCCGCGTCCGGGCCGCCTTCATTTCCGATCTGCACCTCGGTGCGCGCGAATGCCAGGCCGGCGACATCGCCGACTTCCTGCGCCGCGTCGAGATGGACACGCTCTACCTGGTGGGCGACGTGGTGGACCTGTGGAACATGCGACGCGGCATCTACTGGCCCGCCGCGCATCACGAAGTGCTGAAGCTGATCATCGACAAGGCACGCCACGGCACGCGGGTCATCTATGTGCCGGGCAACCACGATGACCTCGCGCGCATGCTGGTCGGCAGCCTGCTGGCCGGCGTCGAGGTGCACGAGGAATGCATGCACGTCACGCGCGACGGACGACGCCTGCTGGTGCTGCACGGGGATGTCTTCGACGCGGCGGTGCGCTTCAGCCCGGCGCTGAAGCTGATCGGCTGCGCGCTGTATTCAGTCATCCTGTTCGCGAACCGGCCGGTCAACTTCGTGCGCATGCTGCTCGGCCTGCGGCGCTGGTCGCTGGCCACCTGGCTGAAATCCCGTGTCGGCAACGCGATGACCTATGTGCAGCGCTTCGAGCAGGCGGCCGCCGGCGCGGCCGCGGCGCGCGGCGTCGATGGCATTGTCTGCGGCCACATCCATCGCCCGCGGCTGGCCACAATAGAAGGTGTGCTGTACTGCAATGACGGCGACTGGGTGGAACATTGCACGGCGCTGGTCGAAGACCGCAACGGCGTGCTGTCGATCTGGGAGCATCGCGGCGCCATGGCCCAGCCCGAACGGATTGGCGCGGGCCTCAGCAAGGCGGCCTGAACGCGCCAACCCTCCGCACCGCTGCCGTCGACAGACATCGCTGCAGACCCCGGCACGGCTGATGTGCGCCTTTTCGCCGGAGGGGGAACTATACTGCTGCCCCTGCAGTCACTACGACACAGACAGCAAGGGGTGGAGCAGGTCATGACCTGGGACAAGCACGACTACGACGACATTCCGGGCACGTATGTGTTCGATGGCAAGCATGCATACGGCGCCTACCCGCTGAACAAGCTGCTGTTCTCGTTCTGCGACGAGGAGAACCGCAGCGAATTCGACCGGGATCCGGCCGCCTACTGCGACAAGTACGGCGTCACCGGCAAATACAAGGACTTCGTGCTGAAGAAGGATTTCCTCGGCATGCTGAAGGCCGGCGCCAACATCTATTACATGGCGAAGATGGCGATCCCCCGCGGCACCTCGGTGCAGGACTGCGGCGCGCAGTTCCAGGGCATCACCACACCGGAGTTCCAGGCCAGGCTGCTCGCCAAGGCTGATGGACTGCAGGAAAAGCTGAAGGCACGCGGGGGGTACTGGAATGGCTAGGATCATCGGCGGCGTCACCAGCTCGCACATTCCCGCGGTCGGCAATGCCATTGCCAACAACCAGACGCAGACGCCGTACTGGAAGCGCTTCTTCGATGGCTACGAGCCGGCCAAGGCCTGGCTGCAGCAGCACAAACCGGATGTGGCCATCATCGTCTACAACGACCATGGCCTGAATTTCTTCCTCGACAAGGTGCCGACCTTCGCGCTGGGCTGTGCCGACAGCTACGAGAATGCCGACGAAGGCTGGGCACTGAAGCCGGTGGCGCCGTTCCGTGGCAACGCCCAGTTCTCGTGGCACATCGCCGAGAAGCTGGTGGAGCAGGAGTTCGACATCTGCACCTGCCAGGAGATGAAGGTCGATCACGGCTTCGTCAATCCGGTACGTGCGCTCTATGGCACGCACGAGGTGTGGCCGATCACCACCATCCCGCTGGCGGTGAACGTGGTGCAGCACCCGGTGCCGAGCGCGGCACGCTGCCTCAAGCTCGGCCGTGCGCTGCGCAGGGCCATCGAATCCTACCCGGAGGACCTGAAGGTCGTGGTGATGGGCACCGGTGGCATGAGCCACCAGCTGCAGGGCGAACGCGCCGGCCTCATCGACGTGGACTTCGACCTGGAGACCATGGACCGCATCGCCAGCGATCCGGAGTGGTTCACGCAGTTCAGCAACGCCGAGATCATGCGCCGCACCGGCACTGAAGGCATCGAGACCATCATGTGGCTGGTGATGCGCGGCGCGCTGCAGGAAAACGTCAGGATCGTGCACAAGCACTACCACGCGCCGATCTCCAACACCGGAGCGGGAGTGCTGGTGCTGGAGAACACCTTCCTCTGAACCCAGAAGCTTTCGGGTATCGGTAGCAGGGCTGCCACGGAATACCCGCGCGGCGGCAACCTCTGTCAACGCCGGCTCCTGCCGGTGCGTTGTGGCAGGTTTCGAGGGGAGCATGGTGTCAGGGAATACCGCCATGAAGGTGCTGCGGCTCGGCCTTGCCTGCGCGGTCGTGCTGCTGCCCGGTTGGCCCGTGGCTGCCGCGCAAGCCGACGCCGCCGCACTGGCGAGGCCGCCGCCCGCGCCAGCTGAACCCATTGACGAACTGGACGAAATTGTCGTCACCGGCGCCCGACGCGTCCGCAACCCGCAGAAGATCGTCGACTGGCTGAAGCGGCTGGTGGGCCAGTTCAGCTACGACGGGTACGTCGATCTGAGCAGTGAGGGGGCGCCCCAGGGACGCCGCGCCGTGAAGGGGGCCGGAGACTGCACCGGCTTTGGCCCGGGCCCCGGCGTGCAGTGCGTGATGAAAGCGATATGGCCGGAGGCCAGGGGCAGCAACGGCGAGGAAATCCCCGGCGGCATTTCCACACTGGCGCCGGCGATGGTCCTGTATGGCCTGGACCCCGACTACATGGGAATCCGTTACCTGCAGCTGGACAACAGGGGGATCGCCGAAGGTGGCCTGGGTGAGCTGGATGGGGAAACACTCACTTCGAAGGCACCCTGCGCCACCTTGCCGGCCCCATGCCAGCGGATCACGCGGATCAATGCGCATCCTGACGGCAAGCTCATCCAGATGCAGATCGACATCCAGCGGGAGGACCAGCGGCTGGTCCGCTTCATGTTCGTGATGCATCGCGTGGGGCCGGTTCCAGGCGCCGAACCTGCCGCGACACCCAGGCCGGGGGCGCCACGATGAAACTCTGCCTGCGCTTCCACTGCACCGCGCTGCTCGCCATGGGGGCGCTGCTGGCCGCGGGCAATGCGGCCGCCGTCCCGCGGGATCCCTTCGCCGTGCAGGCGCTGGAACCCGACACTCCGGAAACAAAGGAAGCCCGGCGCCTGCAGATGGCCCATGACATGGATGTCTGGCTGCGGCGCCTGGTCGGGCGTTTCCGCATCGAAGGCGTCTCCTATGTGGATGCGCAGGGCATGGGCGGCGCGCAGCAGGGCGGGGGCGGCAGTTCGCAGGGCAGCTCGCAAGGCAGTTCCAGCAGCAGCGGGGCTTCCGGCAGCGACAGCAGCTCCAGCTCGCAGGGCAGTTCCAGCGGAACGGAGGCGAGCGCGAAGACCGTCAAAGGCATGGAGGACTGCATCGGCCTGGGCACCGGCGCCGGGGTGCAATGCGTGGTCAACGTGGTGTGGGACGAGGACTGGGGTGCGGATGGCCAGCCAGCCGAAGCCGGGGTGTCGTCGCTGGCCCCCGCGATGATCGAGTACGGCTTTGATCCGGTGGCCTCGCGCATCAGCTACCTGCAGGTGGACAACCAGAGCTTCGCGCAGGGTGGCGCGGGCACGCTGAAGGGCGATACCCTCACGTCGCGGACACGCTGTGTGAACAGCGCCGCGATGCCACCGTGTGCGCAGGTGCTGCGGATCTATGCACCGGAAGGAGCCAGCTATGTGCAGATGTGGATCGATACCGAAAAGAATTACGAGCGGACGTCCACGCTGATGCTGTACCTGCGGCGCACATCGCCGGATGACAAGGGTGACGCGGCGAGCAACGTCAAGCTGCCGCAACTGCCCGCGGACCAGGACAAATCGAAGCAGAACCAGGACAAGACGAAGCAGGATCCGACGCAGCCGCCCAATCCGCAGCGGCAGCGGCAGTCCGCGCCGCGCTTCCCGTCCCCGTCCTTCCCGGGTGGCGGGCGGTCACGGCGCTGATGCCGTTCGTGGCGTGAACAGGCGCGGCGGCATTGCCGCCCTCGCGGCCTGCGCCGCGTCGGGACTGCTGCAGCCGGCGTGCTGCATGGCTGCGGCGGCAGTGCCGCCGGCGCCATCGCCCGCAGCGGACGCCACCACCGGCGGTGAACAGCAACTCGGCCAGGTGACCGTCGAAGGCACGCGCCTCAAGGCCACCCGCAGCGCGCAGAAGATCGTCGACTGGCTGAAGCGCCTGGTCGGACCATTCCGCTACGAGGGATCGGTGGAACTGGGCGGCGAGGGCGCGTCGCGACAGGCATTGCCGGTCAGCGGCGTGGCCGACTGCACCGCCTTCGGACGGGCTTCCGGGGTTTCCTGCACGATGATGGTCACCTGGCCGGAAGTGCACGGCGAGAACGGCGCGCAAGTGCCGGGTGGCGTCTCCACGCTCGCGCCGGCCATCATCCAGTACGGGCTGGATCCGGATCACATCGGCATCCGCTATCTGCAGGTGGACAACAAGGGCCTGGCCAACTACGGCCAGGGGTACCTCGTCGGCGACACGCTCACCACGACCACGCCCTGCGTGGGCATCGAGGGGGAGTGCCGACGCATCACGACCATCGATGCGCATCCGGACGGCAACACCACCGAGATGCGCATCGACATCGAGCAGGACTTTGTGAGAACGGTGCGCTTCTCCTTCGTGCTGCACCGCCTGTCGCCCGGCCAGTTCCGTCGCGGCGGTGGCACATCGCGATGAGGAGCAGGCCGGCATGTGCACTCGTGGCATGCCTTGCCATGCTGGGCGCGCGCGTCGCGCTCGCCGATCCACATGGCATCGCCGGACCGCCCGAACCGGAGACCGCCGAACAGAAGCAGGCGCATCGTGTGCAGATGGCCAGCGACATGGCGGCGTGGCTGCCGCGCATCGTCGGCCGCTTCCGCTACGAGGGCATGGTGGACTTCAACACCGAGCCGGCCGATCCGGGCGGGGCCGCCAGCGATCCGCCGCCGGATCCCTTGAAGATGAAATCGGCCCGCGGCCTTGGCGACTGTATCCGCATCGGCACCGGTCCCGGCGTGCAATGCGTGCTGAACGTGACCTGGCCGGAAGAGTGGGACCCGCACGGCCAGCCGGTGGAAGGCGGCGACCAGTTCCTGAAGCCGGCGCTGGTGCTGTATGGCCTTGATCCGAACGCCGCGGTGCTGCGTTACCTGCAGCTGGACGCCGGCGGCCTGGTGCAGGACGGGCCCGCGCCGCTGCAGGGCGACACCGTGAGCTGGACCTACACCACCACCTGCGTCCAGTCCGGCAATGGCGTACAGCCCAGCTGCCGCCGGACCACGCGGATCTATGCCCCGGCCGGTGGCAAGACCGTCCAGACCTCGATCGAGATCGACAAGTGGGACCAGGGCAATGCCAGGTGGGTCAAGGTCGCCGCGTACATGCTGGATATGCACCGCGTGCCGCCGGTTCCGGCAAAATGACTGCCAGAACGACGGGGGACAGCGGACATGGCGCGCTACAAGAGTCGGTTCACCGCCGCGGCGGTGGTTCTCATGCTGGTGCTGGCTGCCTCGACCCTGGCACAGGCCCCCGCGGGCTTCACCACCGCGCAGGCTGAAGCCGGCCGCGCGGCCTATGCGCAGAATTGCGCGGCCTGCCATGGCGAGAGCCTGCAGGGCGGCCAGTTCGGCCCGACGCTGAAGGGCAGCGCCTTCCAGGCACACTGGGGCGGCGCCTCACTGGGCGAGCTCTATGCATACGTGCGGCGCTCGATGCCGCCGGCGGCCGTCGGCCAGCTCAGCGAGGCCACCTATGCCGCCATTCTCGCGCGCCTCATGGCCGACAATGGCGTGCAGCCCGGCGATGCCGCCTTGACGCTTGATCCGGCGGTACTGGCGTCGCTGAAGGTTCCGGGGCAGGCGCTGTCCGGACAGGAGCAGCTGCGCGCAGGCGGCTTCATGGGTGTCACGCCCGGCGTCAGGGTGCCCGCCTGGCCGCAGCGTCCGAACCCGCTGCAGCATATCTCGCCGGTCACCGAGGCCATGCTGTCCGCGCCCGCGCCAGGTGAGTGGCTGTCGTGGCGCCGCGGTCACCAGGGGCAGGGGTTCTCGCCGTTGCAGCAGATCACGCGCGACAACATCGAGCATCTGCAGATGGTGTGGTCGCTGACCCTGCCCGCGGGCCCCAACACCATCGAACCGCTGTTCCATGATGGCGTGCTGTTCGTCTATGCGTACGGCGACCGTGTGTTCGCGCTGGACGGGGAGACCGGCGATGAGCTGTGGCGTTACGAGCGGCGCCTGCCCGACAGCACGCGGCTGACGTCCAAGCGCGTGATGGCGCTGTGGGGCAGCAATCTGTACGCCGCCACATCCGATGGACACATCGTGGCGCTCGATGCGAAGACCGGCCGCGTGGTGTGGGACCGCGACGTGGGGCAGGGCGTCGGCCGCATCAGCGGCGGTCCGCTGGTCGCCAACGGCGTGGTCATGCAGGGCCTGGTGGGTGCGCAGATTCCCGGCGGTTCCTCCATAGCGGCGCTGGACGCCGGGACCGGCGAACCGCTGTGGCGCTTCCACACCGTGGCGCAGCCGGGCCAGCCTGGCGGCGACAGCTGGAACGGGCTGCCGCTGGAGAAACGCAGCGGCGGTTCGGTGTGGACTTCCGGCACCTACGATGCCGGGCTCGACCTGGCCTACTTCGGCACGGGGCAGACCTACGACACCGGCCCGCTGCGCTTTCCCTCGGGCAAGCCCGGCGTCACCAGCGACGCGCTGTACACCGATACGACGCTGGCCTTCCATCCGCGCAGCGGCCAGCTCGTCTGGTACTTCCAGCACATGAAGAACGACCAGTGGGACATGGACTGGGCTTTCGAGCGCGCCGTGGTGCCGCTGCAGGTCGATGGCCGCACACGCAAGGCCGTGGTGACTTCCGGCAAGGAGGGCTGGTTCGATGCGCTGGATGCGGCCACCGGCGAGTACCTGGAACACTTCGACATGGGCCTGCAGAATTTCATCACCGGTGTGGATCCGAAGACCGGCACCAAGCGCATCGATCCGGCGATGCTGCCCGGTGGCCTCGACCATGCCATCACCATCTGCCCGTTCGATGGCGGCGGGCGCAACTGGATGCCCACCTCGCACGACGTGCAGCGCGGCGTGTTCTACGTGGTGGCGGTGGATGCCTGCGCCGCGCTCACGCCGGTGCCGAAGGGGCAGAAGGGCGGCTTCCTCACCACCGGCGTCAATCCGTCGATCTCGCCGCGGCCCGACAGCGACGGTCGCTACGGCCTGCTGCAGGCCATCGACACGCATACCGGCAAGACCCTGTGGAAGGCGCGTCAGCGTGCACCGCAGACCACCGGCGTGCTGGCCACCGCGGGCGGGGTGGTGTTCGCCGGCGCGCTCGATCGCCGCTACTCGGCGTACGACGCCAGCAGCGGCGCGAAACTGTGGAGCGTGGGCCTGCCGGAGGTGCCCAATGGCACGCCGATCAGCTACGCGATCCATGGCAGGCAGTACGTGGCGCTGATTGCCGGCTATGGCAGTCCCTCGACCACGACCTGGCCGGGCCTGGTGCCGGAGATCACGCTGCCGCCAGTGCGCAGCTCGGCGGTGTTCGTGTTCGCGCTGCCGGAGAAGTAGGCACCCCGGGCAGCCTGCTTCGGAACTGATGTATCCTCGCGCCACGAAGAACTGCGGGGCGGGGAAATGAAGGCAAGTTCGTGGCTGGTGCTGGCGCTGTGCGCGGGCTGCGCAACGCCGCCGGGCGGCGCGGCGGCGCGCGGCGACATCCTGATCGATGGCAAGAGCGTGCATCCGGAGAGCGTCACCTCCGCGAAGGACGGCGCGCTGTACGTGGGCAGCATCAACGGCACGATCTATCGCGCCCCGCCGGGCGGCACCACCGCCGAACCCTTCATCCTGCCGAACGCGGAAAACGGCTTGCGCTCGACCTATGGCGTGCTGGCGGACGACAAGGACGGCCGGCTGTGGGTGTGCTCGGTGGCCAATTCCTTCGCGCGCACGCCCGGGCCGCAGGCCCCCTCCGAGGTGGTGGCCTTCGAGCTGAAGACCGGCAGGCTCATCGGCCGCTGGCCGTTTCCGGCGCCCGGCGGCACCTGCAACGACATCGCCATCGCGGCGGACGGCAGCGCCTATGCCACCGACACGCCGGGCGGGCGCATCCTCAGACTTGCGAGGGGCGGCAAGGCCCTGGAAGTGGTCACCAGCAACGAGCAGCTCAAGGGCATCGACGGCATCGCCTTCGCGGCCGACGGCCGGATGTACATCAACAATGTGCAGAAGAACCAGCTATGGCGCGTCACGCTGCCGCGCGGCGGCGGTGCGGCGGAACTGAAACTGCTGACGGCCGACCGCAAGATGGAAGGCCCCGATGGGCTGCGCCCCATCGGCGGCAACCGCTTCCTGCAGGCCGAGGGCACCGGCGGACGCATCACCGTGGTGACCATCGAGGGCGATGACGCGCACATCCAGGTGCTGCGCGAAGGACTGCAATCCTCACCCGGCGTCACGCTGATCGGTCATACCGTGTACGCCGTCGAAGGCAAGATCAACTACCTGTTCGATGCGCAGTTGCGCGGCAAGGATCCCGGCCCCTTCAAGGCGATCGCCATCCCGTTGCCGCATTGAGCGGCCCAGGACCCTCCATGAAAAGACTGGTTGCATTTCTGCTGATGGCCGTTGGCACGCTTGCGCAGGCCCAGGCCCCCGGTGAGCGCACTGCCTGGCAGCAGGTGGACTGCGATCATGAATGCCTGTCGCAGATGGCGCGCGATTACATGGCGGGGCTGGCCAGGCGTGACGCCTCGAAGCTCGCCACCGACGCGCATGTGCGCTTCACCGAGAACGACGTGGAGCTGCCGTTCGGCAGGGAGGGCATGTGGGCCACGGCCACCGGTGTCGCACCAGCCGGCCTGATCGTCGCCGATGTGCAGTCGGCGCAGGTCGCGTGGCTCGGCACCGCCGAGGAGAACGGCAAACCCGTGTTCTTTGCGCTGCGGCTGGCGGTGCGCGGCAGGCGGATCCGCGAAGCCGAGACGGTGGTGGTGCGCAGCGGCGGACTGCCGGCGCCGTTCGGCGACGTGGGCAAGCTCGTGCACGATCCGACCTTCGGGGAGGTGCTGCCGCCGGAGCAGCGCCGTTCGCGCGAGCGGCTGCGTGCAGTGGCCGACAGCTACTTCAATACCGTGGAGCTGAACGACGGTACCGTGTTCGCCCCCTTCGACCCGGACTGCGGGCGGCTGGAAAACGGCATGCTGACCACCGCCGGCACCGCGGCGGGCGGCGGCGGCGCGGGGGCGATTTCACCGGGCTGCGAGGCGCAGTTCAAGCTCGGCATGTACCGCATCAACAAGCGCGTGCGCGAGCGGCGCTATCCCATCATCGACGTGGAGCGCGGCGTGGTGGTGGCCACCGGCTTCTTCGACCACGCCAACGAGTTCGACCGCTACAAGCTCAATGACGGCCGCGAGATGCGCACCGCGCTGGAGTGGCCGAACTCGATCACGCTGATCGAGGCCTTCCGCATCCGGGACGGGAGGATCCACCGCATCGAGGCGGTGTTCACCTATGTGCCTTATGCCATGCACAACCCGTTCTACTTCTATCCGCCACCGCCACCGGCGCAGCCCGAAGATGCACCCGCGGCGCGCCAGCACTGCGACAAGGCCTGTCTCACGGCGCTCGCCGGGCGCTTCATGACCGCATTCGCGGCGCAGAACCCCGGCGACATCCCGTGGGCGCGCAACGTGCGCTTCACCGAGAATGGCGTGGGCGAACAGGTGGGCGAGGGCATCTGGGGCTCCATCCGCAGGAGGTCCGATGACGCGCTGGTCGTCGCCGACGAGAAAACCGGCAATGTGACCTGGTACGGGCTGATCTACGACCACGATGCGCCGGCCTGGGCGGGCGTGCGCCTGGGTGTCACCGGCTCGCTGGTCAGCCAGGTGGAAGTCGTGGTCGCACGCGAGCGCAACCCCGGCCCGTGGGGCGATGCGAAGAAGTTCGCCATCGATGCGCGTTTCACCGCACCGGTGCCGGCCGCGCAGCGCGCTTCGCGCAAGCAGCTGATCGCCGCCGTGGCGGGCTACGCGCAGACCATGCAACGCAATGACGGCAACCTGCATGTGAAGTTCGACGCCGCCTGCACGCGCACCGAGAATGGTGTGGTCGTCACGGCCGGCGCGGTGGGTTCGGCCGGCATCGTGCAGTCGCCCGGCCAGTACGCCGAAGGATGCGAAGGGCAACTGAAGCTCGGCCTCTACCAGCCACTGGATCGTATCCGCGGCCATCGCGTGCTGGCCGTGGACGAGGAGCGTGGCCTGGTGGTGACGGATGGCATCGCCGATTTCGGCATGGCGCACCGGCAGTACACGTTGACCGATGGCCGCAAAGTGGAAACCCAGGCCATCCACCCGCTGGCGCGCCAGCTGTTCGAGATCTACAGGATTGCCGGCGGGCGCATCGTGGCCGTGGAGGCCGTGTCCGTCGATCAGCCCTACGGAATGCCTTCGGCCTGGACCAACTGAAACGGAGCCATCGTGGACGAACCTCTGCTGAATCGCCGCCGCATCCTGTCGGGCTCGGCTGCCGCCGCCGCCGCCGGCCTGCTGGGACAGCTCGAGCCGCATGCCGTGCAGGCCGCGCAGGGCGCCGCTGCCAGCGCCGCGCCGGGGAATATTCCGGACCAGGGTGCGGCGCAGGCTCCGCCAGTCAAGGATGTCAGGGACAAGGTCGCCTACATCACCGGCGGTTCGAGCGGCATTGGCCTGGGTATCGCACGCGCGCTGCACGAGAAGGGCGCCAAGGTGGTCCTCGGCAACCTCGACGAGAAGCAGTTTCCGGAGGCGCTGAAGATGTTTCCGCCGGGGGATCCGCGCGTGGCCACCGTGGTCCACAACGTGATGGAACGCGACCAGTGGGAAGCCAAGGCCGACGAGATCGAGAAGAAGTTCGGTCCCGTCGACATCCTGGTCAACAACGCCGGTGTCGGGGTGTCCGCGGGCCTGCTGAACGGCACGTACAACGACCTGGACTGGCTGATGGGCGTGAACTTCTGGGGTCCGGTCCATGGCTGCAGGACCTTCGTGCCGCGCATGCGCGCCCGGCCGGGCAGCGGCTGCCACATCGTGACCACCACCTCGACCAGCGGGGTACTGGTGGGCCTGCCCAATGGCATCTATGCCGTGTCCAAGATCGCGGCCACCGGCCTGATGGAACAGCTGCGCAGCGACCTGCGCGAGACGAACATCGGTACCTCGGCGCTCATCCCCGGCGTCACGCAGACCAACATCAGCCAGAGCGAGTCCCACCGGCCGGAGGCGCTGCGCAATGCGCAGCCCTACGCGCCGCGCATCGCTGCGCCGCCACGTGCGGACCCGGGTGGTTACTGGTCGCGTCCGCAGGATCCCATCGTCGTCGGCCGGCTGACCGTGGATGGCATCCTCAACAACGACCTGTTCATCTGTCCGGCGCCGGAGTACCGCCAGGGCGTGGAGGCGCGGGCCTGGGCGATGATCGAATCGATGGCTGCCTTCGTGCCCGTGCCCGCGCAGGTCCAGGCTGGCATCGCCGCCAACCGTTATCTGTTCACGCCGCTGTATGCGCAGGAAGTGGCGCATCGCCGCGCCACGCGCCAGCGCGACATCGCCGGAATCTGAGCGTAGTCCGAATCCGACGGGCTGCCCCGGTGCCGGCGCATTGTGGATGCAGTCCGTGAATGCGAATTTTGCTGCCCGCTGCAGAGGGCGCTCGCATGGCATCGTCCGAATGGCTCGCCAACCGTGGCGAGCGGATCGCATACCGGATCGGCGGCCTGCCGATCGCGCTGGCAGCGCTGTTCTGGCGAGTTCCGGACTGTCCCGCCCGGCGACTGCGCCGCGCCTACGCCAGCTACTTCTGGCATCCCGCCAACCTCACCGATTGCCTGGAACTGGCCGTGGCGCTGAGCCTGTGGCCCGCGGTGCTGCTGTTCAGCGCGGTGGTGCTGGTCTGCCGCAACGGCCAGGTGATCGCGCAGCGGCACGGCCGGCCCGTGGCCCGGCAGCTTGCGGACCAGCTGTGGCTGTACCTCCGGGCGGGCATCCTGCCGCCCTGGTACTACATCTATGCGCTGTATGACGGGCGGGTGCGCAGCAACCTCGCCGGTTTCCTGACGCGTTGTGAAACCAAGCTGGGCATCTACCAGATGCTCCACAGTGGTTCAGCCGAATCCCTCGGCGACAAGTTCGTGTTCGCACGGCATTGCGAGCGCAGCAACCTGCCGGCCATCCCGGTGCTCGCCGTGCTGCGCGGGGGCGTGGCCAGGGGACCGGCCTGCAGCGCCGGGCGATTGCCCCGCCAGGACCTGTTCGTGAAACCCGTGCGCGGCCGTGGCGGCAGCGGCGCGGAACGCTGGGATTACGTCGGGGCCGACCATTACCGGCGCACGGACGGGCTGGAACTCGACGCGGCGGCGCTGCTGTCGCGGCTGCGCAGCCGTTCGCTGCGCACGGCGCTGCTGGTGCAGCCGCGCATCCGCAATCACGCGCAGCTGGCGGATCTCAGCAACGGCGGCGCACTGGCTACCGTGCGCGCGCTGACCTGCCTCGACGAAAATGGCCGTCCCGAGCTGATCGGCGCGGTGCTGCGCATGGCGGTGGGCGCCAACGCCACCGTGGACAACTTCCATGCCGGTGGCATCGCCGCGGACATCGATCTGGACACCGGCACGCTGTCCGAGGCCAGTGACCTCGGCATGTTCGCCGGCATCGGCTGGGTCACCCATCATCCGGTCAATGGCGCCCTGATCGCCGGCCGGCGCCTGCCGCAGTGGCCCGAACTGCGCAGCGTGGCGCTGCGCGCCCATGCCGCCTTCGATGACCGCATCATGGTCGGCTGGGACATCGCCATCAGCGAGGGCGGGGTGGTGCTGGTGGAGGGCAATGGCGGCCCGGACGTTGACATCATGCAGCGCGCCCGCCGGCGGGGCCTGTTCGAGGGCCGTTTCGGGCCGCTGCTGGCCTTCCACCTCGAGCATCGCACCCGCTCCGCGCCGGCGCCGGCGTTCAGCCGCGCCTCGTAATCCACGCTGCGGCGACCCCGGCGGCGCCAGGGCATGTCCTTGCCCAGCAGACCCCTTTTCCGTACACTTCGCGCCCCTTCTTGCCACACCGTCAATGCCTTGGACGGGTGGCTTAATCCAAAAGAGGAGCAAACATGAGGCATTACGAGATCGTGGTGCTGGTGCACCCGGACCAGAGCGAGCAGGTTCCCGCCATGCTCGAGCGCTACAAGGGCATGGTGACCGCCACTGGTGGTGCCGTGCACCGGGTCGAGGACTGGGGCCGCCGCCAGCTCGCTTATCCGCTCGCCAAGGTCCACAAGGCCCACTACCTGCTGCTGAACGTCGAGACCGACCAGAAGACGCTGGCCGAGCTCACCGGTTCGTTCCGCTTCAGCGACGCCGTGCTGCGCCACCTGGTGGTCGCGATGGATGCCGCCGTCACCGAGCCTTCGCCGATGGCGCGGGGCGAGGAAGAGGACAGCGAGCGCCGCCGCGACCGCGACCTGGACGATGGCGAAGGCTTCCGGGAGTAATCACATGTCACGTTTCATCCGCCGCAAGAAATTCTGCCGCTTCACCGCCGATGGCGTGAAGTCCATCGACTACAAGGACCTTGGGACGCTCAAGGGCTACATCTCCGAGACCGGCAAGATCGTGCCCAGCCGCATCACCGGCACCAAGAGCTTCTTCCAGCGCCAGCTGTCGGTGGCCATCAAGCGCGCGCGCTTCCTGGCGCTGCTGCCGTACACCGACCAGCACTGAGGTTTCCATGGACGTCATCCTGCTGGAAAAAGTGGCCAATCTCGGCAACCTGGGCGACCGCGTGGCGGTGCGCTCGGGCTATGCCCGCAACTTCCTGCTGCCCAAGGGCAAGGCAACGCTCGCCACGCCCGCGAACGTGAAGAAGTTCGAGGAACGCCGCGCCGAGCTCGAGAAGATCGCGCGCGAGCACTTCACCGACGCCGAAAGCCGCAAGAGACAGTTCGAGGGCCTGAAGCTGACGCTGACGGCCAAGGCCGGCAGCGAGGGCAAGCTGTTCGGCTCGATCGGCACCGCCGACATCGCCGAGGCCGCCACGGCCGCCGGCTACAAGCTGGCGCGCAGCGAGGTGCGCCTGCCCGGTGGCCCGCTGCGCACGGTGGGCGAGCACGTGGTACTGGTGCACCTGCATACCGACGTCAACGTCGAGCTGCCGGTCACCATTACCGCCGAAGACGCCCGCTGATCCGCCCCGGGGGTTTCCACAGGAAATCCCCAGGCTTGTTCTCTGGCTGGTCCGGCGTGGCTGCGCGAGAATAGCCAGGATGGATCGGCTGCAGACTCCTCCTCACTCCAGGGAAGCCGAACAGGCGGTCCTCGGCGGCCTGCTGCTGGACACGCAGGCCTGGGACCAGGTGGGCGATGCGGTCGGTCCCGACGACTTCTACAGTCCCGATCACCGGCTGATTTTCGAGGCCATCGCCGACCTGGTGGTCGAAAGCAAGCCGATCGACGTGGTCACGGTCTCCGAACGCCTGGGCACGCGCGGCAAGCTGGCAGATGTCGGCGGACTCGCCTACCTGTCCACGCTGGTGCGCGACACGCCCACGGCGGCCAACGCGCGCGCCTACGCGCAGATCGTGCGCGAGAAGGCGCTGCTGCGCTCGCTGGTGAGCGCCGGCAACGCCATCGCCTCGTCGGTGTTCAACGAGGAAGGCATGGCGGCGCGCGACCTGGTGAACCAGGCCGAGCAGCGCGTGTTCGAGATCGCCGAGCGCGGCGCGCGGCGCAGCGAGGGCGCGCAGTGGGTGCGCCGCATGCTCCCCGGGCTGATCGAGAAGATCGACGAGTGGCACAGCAATCCCGACGCGATGCGCGGCCTCGCCACCGGCTTCGTGGATTTCGACCGCCGCACCGGCGGGCTGCGCGGCGGCGACCTGGTGATCGTCGCGGGCCGGCCGTCGATGGGCAAGACCACGCTGGCCATCAACATGGCCGAGAACGTGGCGCTGGACCCGAAGGTGAAAGGCTCGGTGCTGGTGTTCTCGATGGAGATGCCTTCCGAGCAGCTGATGACACGCATGCTGTCCTCGGTGGGCGGGGTGCCGCTGCATGACATCCGCAGCGGGCGCGTCACCGACCAGGACTGGGCGCGCATTTCCAGTGCCACCAGCCAGTTGCAGGAGGCGCGCATCTTCATCGACGAGAGTCCCGGCCTCACGCCCACCGAGCTGCGCGCGCGCGCGCGGCGCGTGAAGCGCGAACATGGCCTGAACCTCGTCGTGGTGGACTACCTGCAGCTGATGCAGGTCAGCGGCACCAAGGAGAACCGCGCCACTGAAATCTCCGAGATCTCGCGCGGCCTGAAGGCGCTCGCCAAGGAACTGGATGTACCGGTCATCGCGCTGTCGCAGCTCAACCGCAGCGTGGAGCAGCGCGAGAGCAAGCGGCCGGTGATGTCGGACCTGCGCGAATCCGGCGCCATCGAGCAGGACGCGGACATGATCCTGTTCATCTACCGCGAAGAGGTCTACGACAAGAACACCCCGCGCAAGGGCGAGGCGGACATCGACCTGGCCAAGCACCGCAACGGCGAGACCGGGCATTTCATCCTGACCTTCCAGGGCCAGTTCACGCGCTTCCAGAACTTCGCCCCGGAGGCCTATGCGGCGGGGGTGCTGCGCTGAAACCGCTGATCCGCGCCGAGATCAGCGCCGCCGCGCTGCGCGGCAACCTGTTGCGCATCCGGGCGCTGGCGCCACGCAGCCGGGTGCTCGCGGTGGTCAAGGCCAATGCCTATGGCCACGGCCTGGTGGACGCGACGCGCGCGCTGGCCGCCGCCGATGGCTGGGGCGTGGCGCGACTGGAGGAGGCGCTGGCACTGCGGGCGGCGGCCGTGACCGGGCCCATCCTGCTGATGGAAGGCGTGCTGGAGGCGCAGGGGCTGGCCGAGGTGGCGCGACACGACCTGCAGCTCGTGGTGCATTCGGAAGAGCAGCTCGCGCTGCTCGAGTGCGCGCCGCCCGGCCAGCCGCTCGTGGTCTGGCTGAAGATCGATACCGGCATGAACCGGCTCGGTTTTCGCGGCAGCCAGCTGCCGCGGGTGCGGGAGCGGCTGCAGGGGCTGGGGCCGCGACTGGCCGAGCTGCGGCTGATGACGCATTTCGCCTCCGCCGATGAGCCCGATCAGGCCACCACGCGCGAGCAGCTCGCGCGCTTTGCGGCGCTGACCGGACAGCAGCCCAATGCCCGCAGCCTTGCCAATTCCGCCGCCATCTTCCAGTACCCGCAGTCCCATGCCGACTGGGTGCGGCCGGGCCTGGCCTTGTATGGCGTCTCGCCATTCGCGACGCGCAGCGGCGCGGAGCTGGGACTGGTGCCCGCGATGCGGCTGTTCTCCACGGTGCTGGCGGTGCGCGAGGTGAAGGCCGGGGAGGCAGTGGGCTATGGCGGGGCGTGGCGCGCCACACGCGATTCGCGCATCGCCACCGTCGCGGCCGGCTACGCCGATGGCCTGCTGCGCGCGGTGCCGGATGGCACGCCGGTGCTCATCAACGACCTGCCTGCGCCGCTCGTTGGACGCGTCTCCATGGACATGATCACGGTGGATGTCACGCCGCATCCGGCCGTGCGCGCCGGTGACACCGTGCTGCTGTGGGGACCGGAGCTGCCGGTGGAACAGCTGGCCGCGCGCGCCGGCACCATCGCCTACGAATTGCTGAGTGCGGTCGCCGAACGGGTGCCGCGGGTGATGGCCTGGCAATGAGGGATCAACGCGTCGGCGCCTTCGCCGCGTCCACGACCAGCACGACCTTGCCGACCGCATCGCTCACGTGCACCAGTTCCTGCGCTGCGGCGGCCTGTGCCAGCGGAAAGGTCTTCGTCACCTGCACGGTGTATTTGCCCGCGTCCGCCAGCACCGCCAGTGCCCGCAACCCGTCGCCGTAGCTGATGGCGCCGTTGCCGCCCGCGATGAACGCGCAGGTGACCGCGGCTGCCGCGCAGCGGTCACTGCCGGGATTGCCGGCGATGGAAGTGAAGTGTCCGCCCGCTTTCACATAGCCGAGCGCCGCGTTCTGCTGGCCATCCACGAGATTGAGTGCCGCATCGACCTTGCCAACCCGGGCGGCGACGTCATCCTTGTCGTAGGCCACGAATTCATCGGCGCCGATTTTCCGCAGGAAGGCCTGCTGCGTGGAATGCCCCACCGCAACCACGCGCGCGCCGCGCGCCCGGGCGAGCTGTACGGCGAAGGATCCGGCACCACCGGCCGCACCGATGATGGCCACGCGCTGGCCAGCCGCCACTTTCGCTTCCTCCACTGCTCGGTAACCCGCCACGCCCGCGATGGGCACGGCGGCGGCCTGCAGGAAGGCAAGGGTGCGCGGCTTGGCGGCGATTTCTCCCACCATGGCGACGGCGTATTCGGCATAGCCACCCGTGACGCGCCCATAGACGGCATCGCCCGGCTTGAACGCCGCCACATCGGGCCCGACGCTGTCGATCACGCCCGCCGCATCGAACCCGGGGATGCTGGCGCGCCGCTTCCAGTCCACCGGATTGACGCTGGCGGCGTATACCCGGATCAGTACCTGGCCCGCGCCGGGTCGCGGCGTGGCGACGGCCTGCAGCGCCAGCCCCGCGTCGTTCTGCACGATGGCCCGGGAAGTGGCGGGCGCGGCGCCGATGCCCACCGCCCCGAGGCACAGGCACAGCAGGCCGAGCAGCTTCGCCACCTGCCGAGGCATGGGGCGACTACTTCGCGGCCGCCAGCGCCGCCTCGAGCGTGCGCTCCAGCGGCGTGGTCGGCCGGCCGATGGCCCGTTCCAGCGTGCGGCTGTCGTCGAACAGCCAGCCGGCGGCGGACTTTGAATCCGAATCGGCGAGGATCCTTGCCACCGGCTCCGGCAGCCCGGCCTTGACCAGCGCCGCGGCGTAATCGCCTTCGCCGAGGTTCTGCACGACCACGGTCCGGCCTGATTTCCGCGACAGCAGCGCAGCGTATTCCTGCTTGCTGAAGCTGCTGCTGCCAGCGAGCTCGTATGCCTGGCCGGGCTGGTGGTCATCGCGCCGGATCAGTGCCGCGGCACCGGCGGCGTAATCATCGCGTGACGCCGTCGAGAAACGCGCCTCGCCCGAGGCGCTCAGGATCACCCCTGAACGGATGGCAACCGCGGCCGACGCCGTGTAGTTCTCCGTGTACCAGCCGTTGCGCAGCAGGATGTAGGGCACCTTGCCGGCCGCGAGCGCCTCCTCGGTGCCGCGATGCTCGGCGGCCAGCAGGAAGGGATTGCTGCGGCCCCTGAGGATGCTGGTGTATGCCAGCAGCCGCACGCCGGCGCGCGCCGCCGCGTCGATCACCGCCTTGTGCTGCGGCACGCGCCTGCCGACCTCGTTGCCCGAAACCAGCACCACGCGCGTCACGCCGGCCAGCGCGGCTTCGATGCTGGCTGGCGCGTCGTAATCGAGCTGGCGGAATTCCACGCCGGCCGGCGCCCTGGCGGCGTTGCGGCCGGCGGCCACGACGCTGCCGGCCGGAAGGTGCTGCAGCAGGTGCTTCACCACCAGGCCACCGAGCTGGCCGGTGGCGCCGGTTACCAGGATCCTTTCCGCGGCCGCCATGGGTCAGCTTTCGAAAAAGCCCATCTTCACGCCGGCGAGCTGGATCACGTCATTGTCGACCAGGCGCCGCGCCTGGGCGCCGATCGGCGTGCCATTGACCAGCGGATAATTGTCGGCCCGGTCGGCCTCCACATGCACGATGTAGAAGCCATCGGAGCGGCGTGTGATCGCGGCCACCTGCACGCCGGGACGTCCCAGCGTGGTCAGCGCCTTGGAGAGCTCCAGCTCGCGGCCCGCGAAGGCCCCCGACAGCACCTGCAGGCGCGCCTTCTTGAGCTGCTGCTTCTCCGGCATGCCCTCGCGCATCGCGCGCATCTGGCCGGTGTTGCCCGCGGAGGGTTGTGCCTCGCTGGCCTTGGCGTGCGCGTCCTGGATCTTGTCGACCGGGCGCTGCGAAGGCTGGATCACCATCGTGCGCTCGAATTCATCCTGCTGGGCATCGTCGTCCTCGACGAAGCGCAGCTGGTGGTGGCCGACGGTGATCACGTCGCCGTGCTGCAGGGCATGCTTCTTGATCAGCTTGCCGTTGACATAGGTGCCATTGGTGCTGTTGAGATCCTCGAGGAAGGAATCGTTGAGGATGTTGATGATCAGGGAGTGATGACCCGACACCGCCGGATTGTCGATGCGGATGTCGTTATCCGGCAGGCGCCCCACCGTGTAACGCTCCTTGTTCATGTTGTATTCGGCCATTACCTGGCCGTCGAGGGTCAGTACTAAACGTGCCATGTTGGGCGCCTTTCCTTCAGCTGAACCACTTCAGGATTCTGTCAAATATACCGTGTTGGGCCGGGAATGAGTCGAGAACCTGCGCGAGGATCACCGAGATGTTGTCCTTGCCGCCGTTGTCGTTGGCCATCTGTACCAGATGCTGCGTGACCGAGTTCGGGTTATTGCCGAAAGTGTTGACCGTCACCGCCATGTCGTCGTCGCCGATCATGTCCGACAGGCCATCCGAGCACAGCAGGTACACGTCGCCCTTCTGTACCGGATGTTCCTGCATTTCCACCTCGACCATGTTCTCCACGCCCAGCGCGCGCGTCACGTAGTTCTTGTTGGAGGCGCGTTGCGCCTCTTCCGGAGAATAGAAGCCGCGGTCCACCAGTTCCTGCAGCAGCGAATGATCCAGAGTGACCTGCTCGATGCCATTGCCGCGCACGCGGTACAGCCGCGAGTCGCCGACATGCGCGATGGAGATCTTGTTGTCATGGAACAGCGCCGCCACCACCGTGGTGCCCATGCCTTCGCACTGCGCCTGGCTGCGGGCGGTCTGGTAGATGATCTTGTTGGCGCGCTGGATGGCATCGCGCAGGATGATCGCGGGCCGCGACAGACCGGTGGTCGGATCCGGAACGGAGAGATCCTGCAGTTCGACGGCCTCGCGCACCAGGTGCGTCACGGTCTTCACCGCGATGCCGCTGGCCACCTCGCCGGCGTTGTAGCCACCCATGCCGTCGGCCAGCACGACCAGACCGAGCTCGCTGTCATGGGCGATCGTGTCCTCGTTGTGCTCGCGGATCCTGCCCGTGTCACTCAGGCCGACGCACAGGAGCTTGCCTTTGAGGCTCATCAGCCGGACTTTCCCTTATGTGCTCCCAAACCGTGGCATCGTACTTAACTCTGGCAGGCGCTGCACTGGCTAAGCGCTTGTTTCGCGGCCTTTTCGCGCGGATTTGTGGGCTGTGTCGCGTGCTAGCATCCGCCGCCTGATCGCCGTCACTTCCCGACCCGGGCGCGCCACCTTGCCTCGCAGCAACACCCTCTACGTTTGTGAAGCCTGTCATGGCCATGCGCCCAAATGGCAGGGCCAGTGCCCGCATTGCGGGGAGTGGAACAGTCTCACCGCCCGCATCCAGCCCGCCGGGGCAAGGGCGGCCGCGCGCGAGCGCACGCCGCTGGTGACGGGCGCCGCGCCCGCGCCACTGACTGCGGCGCTGGCGCAAGAGGCGGCCGGCGGCACGCCGCGCCTGGCCTCGGGCCTGGCCGAGCTGGACCGGGTGCTGGGCGGCGGCCTGGTGCCGGGTTCCGTGACCCTGCTGGGCGGGGAACCGGGCATCGGCAAGTCGACGCTGCTGCTGCAGACCGCACAGGCGCTGGCGGCACGCGCGCCGGTGCTGTACGCCACCGGCGAGGAATCGGCAGCGCAGGTGGCGCTGCGTGCGCAGCGCCTCGGCGGCGCCTACGACCAGGTGCAGCTGCTGGCCGAGACCGACCTGGACACAGTGCTCGCGCACGCGGCCCAGCTGCGCCCGGCGCTGCTGGTGGTGGATTCCATCCAGACCATGGCGCTGGGGGCCATCCCCAACGCGGCCGGCGCCATCACCCAGCTGCGTGAATGCACCGCCGCGCTGGTGCGCTTTGCCAAGGCCGGCGGCACCGCCGTGCTGATCGTCGGCCACGTCACCAAGGACGGCGCCATCGCCGGCCCGCGGCTGCTGGAGCACCTGGTCGACACGGTGCTGTATTTCGAGCGTGACGCGGGCAGCCGCTTCCGCCGCGTGCGCGCTGCCAAGAACCGCTTCGGCGCCGCCAACGAGCTCGGCTTCTTCCTGATGCAGGAGAGCGGCCTGAAGGAGGTACGCAATCCCGGCGCGATCTTCCTGGCGCGCGCGCCGCAGCCGGTGGTCGGCAGCCTGGTGATGGTCACGCTGGATGGCACGCGGCCGCTGCTGGTGGAGGTGCAGGGGCTGGTGGACCCCTCGCGGCTCGGCGTGCCGCGCCGCGTGGCGCAGGGCATCGATGCCGGGCGGCTGGCGATGGTGCTGGCGGTGATGCACCGCCATGGCGGCGTGTCGCTGCAGGACCATGACGTGTTCGCCAATGTGGTCGGCGGCCTGGATATCGACGAACCGGCGTGGGACCTGCCGGTGGCGCTGGCGCTGGCTTCCAGCTTGCGTGACCGCACGCTGCCGGCTGACCTGGTGGTGTTCGGAGAGCTGGGCCTGACGGGCGAGGTGCGGCCGGTGAACTGCGGCGAGGAGCGCATCCGCGAGGCCGCAAAGCTGGGCTTCCGGCGCGCACTGGTGCCGCAGGCCAACCTGCCGCGCGGGCCGGTGGCGGGCATCGAGCTGCAGGGCGTGGCGCGCATCGAGGACGCGCTGGCGCGGGTGCTGGCCTGAGGGCCGGTATAATCGCGGCATGTTCAACACGCTCACCGAACGGCTCTCGAAGGCCGTCGACACGCTGCGCGGCCGCGGCCGCCTGACCGAGGACAACATCGCCGACACGCTGCGCGAGGTGCGCATGGCGCTGCTGGAGGCCGATGTCGCGCTGCCGGTGGTCAAGCGCTTCATCGACGCGGTCAAGGTCAAGGCGCTGGGCACGCAAGTGCAGGGGAGCCTGACGCCCGGGCAGGCGCTGGTGGGCGTGATCCACGACGAGCTGGTGGCGCTGATGGGCGGTCAGGCCCGCGGCTTCGAACTGCGTTACGCGCCGCCGGCGGTGATCCTGCTGGCGGGCCTGCAGGGCGCCGGCAAGACCACCACCGCCGGCAAGCTGGCGCGACTGCTGCTGGCGCAGAAAAAACGCGTGCTGCTGGTCAGCACCGACATCCGCCGTCCCGCCGCGGTGCTGCAGCTGCAGCGGCTGGCCGAGCAGGTGGGCGCGGACTTCCACCCGGTGCCCGCCGGCGCCACGGCCCCGGACATCGCGCTGTCGGCGCTCGAGGCCTCGCGTCGCGGCCTGCATGAAGTGCTGATCGTCGATACCGCCGGCCGCCTGCACATCGACGCCGAGCTGATGCAGGAGGTGCGCGCGATCGATGCCGCCGTGCGGCCGCAGGAGCGGCTGTTCGTCGTGGATGCGATGGCCGGCCAGGACGCGGTGAACGCGGCGAAGGCCTTCGGCGAGGCACTCGCGCTCACCGGCACCATCCTCACCAAGGCCGACGGCGATGCGCGCGGTGGCGCGGCCTTGTCGGTGCGCGAGATCACCGGCAGCCCGCTGCTGTTCGTCGGTACCGGCGAGAAGAGCGAGGCACTGGAGCCGTTCGATCCGGACCGCATGGCGCGCCGCATCCTCGGCATGGGCGATGTGGTCGCGCTGGTCGAGGAGGTGCGGCGCTCGGTCGATGCCGCCGAGGCCGAGAAGCTTGCGAAGAAGGTCGCCAAGGGCAAGGGCTTCGATTTCAACGACCTGCGCTCGCAGCTGCAGCAGCTGCAGAAGATGGGCGGCATGGAAGGCCTGCTGGACAAGCTGCCGGGAGGCGCGGCCGCGGCCCAGAAGCTCAAGGGCGGCCAGGCCGAAAGGGAGCTGAAGCGGCAGATCGCGCTGATCGATTCCATGACGCCGCGCGAGCGGCGCCGGCCGGAAATCATCGACGGGTCGCGCCGTCGCCGCATCGCCGCCGGCGCCGGCATGCAGGTGCAGGACGTGAACCGCCTGCTGAAACAGCAGATGGAAATGCAGAAGATGATGAAGAAGCTGGGCGGCGGCAAGCTGGCGCGGATGATGGGCGCCATGGCCGGCAAGCTGGGGGGAGGCCCCCGGCCGTTTTGAGCATTGCTCCAAGCCGTTGATCTGCGTAGAATCCCGCGCTCTTTTCGGTAGCCCTGACTGACTGAGGCCTTGACCCGATTATGGTGACCATTCGTCTGACCCGGCGCGGCTCGCGCAACCAGCCTTATTACCACGTGGTCGTCACCGACCACCGCAAGCGCCAGGGTGGCAAGGGGCTGGAACTCGTTGGCTTCTACAACCCCAAGGCGCGCAAGAGCGAGACCACCATCCGTCTCGATCTGCCCCGCATCGACTACTGGCTGTCCAAGGGCGCCCAGCAGTCCGAGCGGGTGGACCATCTGGTGCGCGAGTACCGCAAGACGGCCACAGCCGCCGCGGCCTGAGGGCGTCGATGCCGGGCGCGACTCCCGGGCCGCTGCTCACGCTCGGCCAGGTGGCGACCGCGCACGGCATCCACGGCTGGGTGCTGGTGCGATCGTTCGCCGACCCGCCGGATTCGCTGCTCGATTACGATGAGTGGCAGCTGGTCGCGCCGGGCGGCGCGGCCCGCACGATGAGGTTGCTCGAGGGCGCGCCGTACCGCGAAGGCCTGCGGGTGCACCTCGAGGGTATCGATGACCGGACCGCGGCCCTGGGGCTGTCCGGTTGGTGGGTGCGGATCGCGCGCAGCGAGCTGCCCCCGCTGCAGGCGGGCGAGCACTATCGCGAGGACCTCACGGGCTTCGAGGTGGTGAATACCGACGGCGCCGTGCTGGGCAGGGTGGGCTATTTCGCCGACCTGCCGGCGGGGCCGGTGATGGCGGTGCAGGGCGAGCGCGAGCAGCTGGTGCCCGCCTCGCCGCGGCACCTGCTGAAGATCGATGCGCAGGCGCGCCGGGTGGTGGTGGACTGGCCGGCGGTGCTGGAATGAAGATTGAAGTCGTCACGCTGTTCCCGGAGATGATCCAGGACGCGTTGCGACACGGCGTGACGGGACGTGCGCTGCGCCGCGGTCTGCTCGCGGTGGGCACCGAAGACCCGCGCGCGCATACCAGCGACCCGCACCGTACGGTGGATGACCGCCCGTACGGTGGCGGACCGGGCATGGTGCTGAAGCCCGGGCCGCTGGTGGCGGCGATCACCGCCGCCGCGGCGCGGGTGCCGTCCGGCAGCCGGAGGATCTACCTCTCGGCGCAGGGACGGCGCTTCGAGCAGGCGCAGGCCGTGCAGCTCGCCGGCGAGCCGGGCCTGGTGCTGGTGGCGGGGCGATATGAAGGGATCGACGAGCGGGTGATCGCCACGTCGATCGATGCGGAGCTGTCGGTGGGCGATTACGTGCTCAGCGGCGGCGAGCTGCCGGCGCTGGTCGTGATCGACGCGCTGGCGCGATTGATGGAAGGCGCCTTGAACGACGCGCGTTCGAGTGCCGAGGAGAGTTTTGCGGACGGTCTGCTCGACTGGCCGCATTACACCCGGCCGGAGGAATTCGCGGGCTTGCGGGTGCCCGAGGTGCTGGCGGGCGGCGACCACGAGCGCATACGGCGCTGGCGGTTGCAGCAGGCGCTGGGCAGGACCTGGGAGAAACGTCCCGACCTGTTGCTCACGCGCCGCGCCAGCACCGCGGAAGAGATCGAGTTGTTGAACAGGTATTTGCAGGAAAGGCAGACACAACCATGAACCACATCATCCAGCAGATCGAGGCCGAGCGCGCCACGCGCAAGGTGCCGGAGTTCCGGCCCGGCGACACCATCGTGGTGAACGTGAAGGTGAAGGAAGGCGATCGCGAGCGCGTGCAGGCCTACGAGGGAGTGGTGATCGCGCGCAGCAACCGCGGCTTCAACTCCTCGGTCACCGTGCGCAAGATCAGCCACGGCGAGGGCGTGGAGCGCGTGTTCCAGCTGCACAGCCCGTCCATCGAGGACATCCAGGTCAAGCGCCGCGGCAATGTGCGCCGCGCCAAGCTGTACTACCTGCGGGACCTGTCGGGCAAGGCCGCGCGCATCGAAGAGAAGGTCTGACCTGACCTCCACGGAGCCCGCATGTCGGCGATAGGCAGCTTCTTCCGTGGTGTATGGCGCGGGCTGGATGGCCTGCGCCGCGTGCTGCACCTGCTGCTGCTGCTGCTGATCTTCGGCTTCCTGGTCGGCGCCATCAGCAGCGGGGTGCCGAAGCTGCCCGCGCGCGGTGTGCTGTTCCTGCAGCCGGAAGGGGAGATCGTCGAGCAGCGCTCCGGGGATCCGCTCACCATCGCGCTGAATCGCGCCAGTGGCCAGGGCGACGCCCAGACGCTGCTGTGGGATCTCACCGAATCGATCCGCGCGGCGGCGAAGGATGGGCGCGTGGCCGCCATCGCGCTGCAGACCGACCATTTCGACGGTGCCGGCCAGCCCACGCTCGAGGAGGTGGCCGCCGCGATGCGCGACTTCCGCGCCAGCGGCAAGAAGATCATCGCCTGGGGCACCTCGTTCACGCAGGCCCAGTACTACCTGGCGGCCCAGGCCGACGAGATCTACCTGGATCCGCTGGGCGAGGTGCTGCTGGACGGCTACGACCGCTACCGCATGTACTACAAGGGGCTGCTCGACAAGCTCGGCGTGGACGTGCACCTGTTCCGCTGCAGCGACTGCGGTTACAAGTCCGCCGCCGAGGATCTCACCCGCACCGGCATGTCCGACCAGGACCGGCTGGAGAGCCTCACCTATCTGAAGGGCCTGTGGGAAGGGTACAAGAGCGCCGTCGGCAAGGCGCGCGGGCTGGCGCCGGAGGTCATCGACCAGTACGCCAATGGCTACATCGATGCGCTGCGCAGCAACGGCGGTGACGGCGCGCGCGTGGCACAGGAAGCCGGCCTGGTCACGGCACTGAAGACCGCTCAGCAGATCACCGACCGGCTGATCCAGCTGGGCGGCGATGATGGCCACGGCGGCTACGCTGCCATCCCCTTCGATGACTACGTGCGCGTGCATCGCGCCGAGCACCAGCTGCACAAGTCGGGCCGGCATGTCGGCGTGGTGGTGGCCACCGGCGAGATCGGCGATGGCGAGCAGCCGCCCGGTGCCATCGGCGGCGAGACGGCCGCCGCGCTGCTGCGCCAGGCGCGGCAGGATGACGACATCGCCGCGGTGGTTTTGCGCATCGACAGCCCGGGCGGCAGCGGCCAGGCCTCCGAGCAGATCTACCGCGAAGTGGCCGCGATCCGCGCAGCCGGCAAGCCGGTGGTGGTGTCCATGGGTGACCTGGCCGCCTCCGGCGGCTACTACATCGCGGCGCCGGCCAACCGCATCTTCGCCAGCGCCAACACGATCACCGGCTCCATCGGCGTGTTCGCCACCGTGCCGACGGTGGATCGCACTCTCGGCAAGGTGGGCATCGCCGTGGATGGCGTGGGCACCACCGCGCTGTCCGGCAAGATGCGTGTCGACCGGCCGCTCGATCCGGCGCTGCGCGACTACCTGCAGTTGTCGGTGGACCACTTCTACCAGCAGTTCCTGACGCATGTGGCGCAGGGGCGCGGCAAGACTCCCGCGGCGGTCGATGCCATCGCGCAGGGCCGCGTGTGGACCGGCACCGACGCCAGGGCGCGCGGGCTGGTGGATGAACTGGGCGGCTACGACGTGGCGGTGAAGGCCGCGGCGCAGCTTGCGAAACTGCCGGCGGGCTACGACGTGGAACGCATCGAACCGAAGATGTCCTGGGCCGAGCAGCTCGCGCTGCAGCTGCACCTGGCCGGCGCCCGCGTGGCCGGGCTGTTCGTGGGACCGGCAGTGCGCGAACTGCACCATGAACTGGCGCCGCTGGGCCTGGTGCGCGAGGAGTACGACCGCTTCGAGCGCCTGGCCACCAGCGGCAAGCCGCTGGCCTACTGCCTCTGCACCGTGGAGTAGCCTGGTGAGCGCGGCTCCCGGCAGGGCACCCCGACACCTCGCCGAGAACCGCGCCACCCGCCTGTTCCTGGCGCTTGCCGGGTTCTTCATCTCCGACGCGCTGCTGGCCGAGTTCGTCGGCGTGAAGATCTTCTCGCTGGAGCGCACGCTGGGCACGCACGATGTGCAGTGGAGCCTGTTCGGGGTCTCCGGCACGCTGTCCTTCACCGCCGGCGTCATCTACTGGCCGGTGGTGTTCGTGCTCACCGACCTCATCAACGAGTACTTCGGGCGCAAGGGCGTGCGGCTGGTGTCGTGGCTCGCGGTCATCTTCATTTCCTGGGCTTTCCTGGCCGCGTATGTGGCGATCTCGCTGGCGCCGGCGCCGTTCTGGCTGCAGTCCAATGCGCAGCTGGGCGTGCCGGACATCCAGCAGGCCTATGCGCAGATCTTCGGCCAGGGCATGTGGACCATCGTCGGCTCGATCACCGCGTTCTTCGTCGGCCAGCTGGTGGACGTGACGGTGTTCCACCATATCCGGCGCCTGACGGGCGAGCGCTGGATGTGGCTGCGCTCCACCGGCTCGACCTATGTCTCGCAGCTCTTCGACAGCTTCATCGTGCTGTACATCGCCTTCGTGCTCGGGCCGCAGCACTGGCCGGTCAAGCAGTTCCTGGCGGTCGGCATGGTCAACTACGCCTACAAGGCGCTCGCCGCCACGCTGATGATCCCGGCGCTGTACCTGGTGCACGCGGGGGTGCGGCGCTATCTGGGGACCGAACAGGTGGAGCAGCTGCGCCACGAGGCCGCGCAGTGAACCGCGCCTGGGACGAGATGATCGGCGCCGATGGCCGCGCCCGCGGGCATTACCGCGGCTATTCCGAATGGCTGCTGGCGCAGGGCACCGAGCGCCTCGCCGCCAAGAGCGCCGAGGCCGATGCGCTGTTCCACCGCTTCGGCATCACTTTCGCGGTCTATGGCCAGGCAGAGGGCACCGAGCGGCTGATTCCGTTCGACGTCGTGCCGCGGGTGCTGCCGCACATCGAGTGGCTGCACCTGGAGGCCGGCCTCAAGCAGCGCGTCAGCGCGCTCAATGCCTTCATCGCCGACATCTACGACGCGCAGGACATCCTGCGCGCCGGCCGCATTCCGGCCGAGCTCGTGCTGTGCAACAGCCAGTACCGGCCGGAGGTGCAGGGCATCGGCGTGCCGCAGCGGATCTACGCGCATATCGCCGGCATCGACGTGATCCGCAATGCCGACGGGCGCTTCCACGTGCTGGAGGACAACCTGCGCGTGCCCTCGGGCGTTTCCTACATGCTGGAGGACCGGCGCATGATGATGCGGCTGTTCCCCGAGCTGTTCGCGCGCTGCCAGGTGGCGCCGGTGGAGCACTATCCCGAGGTGCTGCTGGCCAACCTCACCAGCGTGGCGCCGCGCGGCGTGGACAACCCCACCGTGGTGCTGCTGACGCCGGGCGCCTACAACAGCGCGTATTTCGAGCACGCCTTCCTCGCGCAGCAGATGGGCATCGAGCTGGTCGAGGGCCAGGACCTGTTCGTGCGTGACGACATCGTGTACATGCGCACCACCCGCGGCCCGCAGCGCGTCGACGTGGTCTACCGGCGCATCGACGATGATTTCCTCGATCCGCTGACCTTCCGCGCGGATTCATCGCTGGGCGTGCCCGGGCTGATGGCCGCGTACCGCGCCGGCACCGTGACCATCGCCAATGCCATCGGCACCGGCATCGCCGACGACAAGTCGATCTACCCGTACGTGCCGGAGATGATCCGCTTCTACCTGGGCGAGGAGCCGCTGGTCGAGAACGTGCCCACGCGCGTGCTGCGCGATCCGGAGGACCTGGCCTACACGCTGGCCCACCTGGACGAGCTGGTGGTGAAGGAAGTCCATGGCGCCGGCGGCTACGGCATGCTGATCGGCCCGATGGCCAGCCGCGAGGAGCTGGAGAGCTTCCGCGCGCGCATCATCGCGGATCCGGCGCGCTACATCGCCCAGCCGACGCTGGCGCTGTCCACCTGTCCGACGCTGACGCAGGCGGGGCTGGCACCGCGCCACATCGACCTGCGGCCCTTCGTGCTCTCCGGCCGCGAGATCACCATCGTGCCGGGCGGTCTCACGCGCGTGGCGCTGCGCGAGGGCTCGCTGGTGGTGAATTCCTCGCAGGGCGGCGGCAGCAAGGACACCTGGGTACTGACCGGAGCCAGCTGATGAACCTCGCCAGCCACAGCCGGACCCCGCGGCCCGCGCAGGACGGCCTGCATGCTTAGCCGGACGGCCGACCATCTGTACTGGCTGGGGCGCTACCTGGAACGCGCCGAAACCGTGGCCCGCATGCTGGAAGCCGAGCAGCAGCTCGCGCTGCTGCCGCGCCCGGCGGAAATCGCCGCGCGCTCGCGCCGCGCGACGCTGGTTGCCCTCGGCGCCCACGAGGCCTACGACCAGTATGCCCCCGATGGCCACGCCGACGTGCTCGAGTTCCTCGCCTTCGACCGCGGCTACGGCGGCAGCATCGTGTCGTGCATCGCGCGCGCCAGGGAGAACGCCCGCGCGGTGCGCGGCGCGGTGGCATCCGAGATGTGGGAGACCATCAACGCCACCTGGCTGGAGATGCGCCAGCTGGAACGGCGCAAGGGGCCGGAGCGCACCCGCGCGCTGTTCGACCATGTGCGCCAGCGCGCGCACATGATCCGCGGCGTGACCGTGGTGGCGATGCTGCGCGATGAGGCCTTCCATTTCCTCCGGCTCGGTTCCTTCCTCGAGCGTGCCGACGGCACGGTGCGCCTGCTGGACGCGCGCAGCAGCAGCACCGCCGCCGATCCCCACGGCGAGGATCCGCACGAGTGGACGGTGCTGTTGCGCACGCTGTCCGCGTTCGAGGCCTACCGGCGGCTGTTCCGCGAGGCGGTCAGGCCGCAGCGCGTGGCGGAGATGTTCCTGCTGCGCGCGGACGTGCCGCGCTCGCTGCGCCGCTGCCTGATCGAGGTGCGCGAGAACCTGCGCGTGGTGGCCAACGACCGCTCGGCGCAGACCGTGCGCATCGTCGGGTCGCTGCAGGCGCAGCTCGAGTTCGGCGACACCGCCGAGCTTGCCAGCGACCGCCTGCCGGCATACCTCACCGACAGGATCGAGCAGCTGCGCCGCATCGGCGAGGGCATCGCGCGTGACTTCCTGGTTTCCGAGGCGGTGGCCTGATGCAGCTGCACGTGCGCCACGAGACCATCTACCGCTACGCGGAGACCGTGCGCTACACCATCCAGGCGCTGCACCTGACGCCGCGGCGCGAGCCGCGCCAGCATGTGGCGAGCTGGTCCATCGCCGCGCCGGGGCGGCGCATCGAGCAGCTGGACGCGCACGACAACGTGGTGCATTACCTCACCATGGAGACCCCGCACCGCGAGCTGCGGCTGGCGGTGGCGGGCGTCGTGGAAACGGACGAGGCCGAAGGCCAGCCCAACGGCGCGCCGGCGCGGCTTTCACCGCTGGCCTACCGGACCGCCACCACGCTGACGCGTGCCGACGCGCGGCTCGCCGAATTCGCGCAGGTCAGCTTCACCGGTGGTGACCCCTGCTGGCGCCTGGTGCGCGGTGCCGAGGCCGTGGCCCAGGCGGTGCGCTACGTGCCGGGCGCCACCCAGGTCACCGATCCGGCGCTGACGGCGTTCCTGCGCGGCGAGGGCGTCTGCCAGGACCAGGCGCAGGTGTTCATCGCCTGCTGCCGTGCGCTGGGCATGCCCGCGCGCTATGTCAGCGGCTACCTGCTGGGAGCCGCGGGCGGGCAGGTGGCGAGCCATGCCTGGGCCGAGGTGTGGCTGGCGCCGGCCAACCACTGGTACGGCATCGACGTGACCCATGCGCGGCCCACCGGGCGCGGCCATTGCCGCCTGGCGGTGGGCCGCGATTACCTGGATGCCGCGCCGGTGCGCGGCATGCGGCGTGGTGGCGGCCAGGAGGAAATGCAGGTGGCCGTGACGGTGGACGATGCCACCCAGCAGTGACCGGCGGCGGGGCAGGATCAGGAGAACTGCAGCAGGCGCCACTCCGCCGGCTGGCAGGGCGGGGATTCGGCATCGTTGGTCAGTACGCGGACCAGGTTGGATACGCCCGGGTTGTGCGCCACCAGCACCACCAGGCCGTCGGCTGCCGCCACCTTGCGCAGTTCGGCTTCCAGCGTGCTGGCGGTGGCGTTGTACAGGTTATCGATGTAGCGCACCGCTGCCTCGGGCAGCTGCAGTTCCTCGGCGAGGATCTGGGCCGTCTGGCGCGCGCGGCACGCCGGACTGGCCAGCAGCAGCGTCGGCCGCAGGCCGGCACTGCAGATGGCGCGGCCGGCAGCGCGCGCATCCGCCAGCCCGCGTCCGGTCAGCGGTCGCTCGAAATCCGGTCCGTGATAGTTCGGCCATTCCGCATGGGCATGGCGCACGAGGATGAAGCGCATCCGGGCATTGTAGCGG
>Ga0335083_10000232_pt1 | contig 92095 bp, 88 predicted proteins | sample Lox_Sample_42_FD_206716 | JGI IMG/M metagenome (GOLD analysis project Ga0335083, IMG submission 206716) | Soil microbial communities from Loxahatchee National Wildlife Refuge, Florida, United States - Lox_Sample_4.2 | ecosystem: Environmental > Terrestrial > Soil > Wetlands | place: USA...
GCAAGAGCTCGAGCGCCTCCGGGGTGCGTCCCCCGTACAGGTACACGGGCGTTCCCGAGGCGGCGGCCCTCGCGCAGAAGCGCGCCATCAGGTCCGGCCCGTAGATACGGGTGGCCTCGCGGTGGCCGAGGGCCCGCAACGCCCACACGAGCGGCTGGCCGTCGGGCACGGCCAGCGTCGCCCCGTGCACCGCGGCGCGCGTGTCGGGGTCCTCTCTCGCGGACATCACGAGGTTGACGGCGGCGGCCGTGAGGTAGCCGCGGGCCCCGGCGCGGATCATCTCCTGCATCCAGGAGACCACCCGGTCGTAGTCGCTGATAGCCAGCGCCATGCCCAGCACCTCCGCACGCGGGGGCGGTACCGGTGGGGCTGGCCTGGCGGATGGACGGGCCGAAGTCGCGGAGATTGCGTGAAGATAGCCGCCCTCGTGCTCATCGACCATGAACTCTGGTGCGCCCGCCGCGTGCTCGTTACCGGCCACACCGGCTTCAAGGGGGCGTGGCTGTCGCTGTGGCTGCAGTCGCTGGGCGCTCATGTGGTCGGCCTCGCCCCCGGCGCCCCCACGCGGCCCTCGCTGTTCGAGCTCGCGCGGGTAGGGGATCACATGACACAACACGCGGCCGACATCCGCGATGCGCAGGCCGTGCACGAGGTGGTGCGGGTTGAGCGTCCCGAGGTCGTCTTCCACCTCGCCGCCCAGCCGATGGTGAGGCGCTCCCTGCGCGAGCCGGCGCTGACCTACGAGGTCAACGTGATGGGAACTGTGAACGTGCTGGAGGCGGTCCGCCTCGCGGGCGGGGTACGGGCCGCCGTCGTGGTGACCTCGGACAAGTGCTACGAGAACGACGTTTTCCGCGAGAACGGCTCCCGGGGGAACGCGTTCGTCGAGTCCGACCGCCTCGGCGGCCGCGACCCGTATTCGAGCTCGAAGGCCTGCGCCGAGCTCGTCACGAGCGCCTACCGGCGGACGTTCTTCGAGGAGGTGGACGCGCCCGAGGTGGCGAGTGCCCGCGCCGGCAACGTGATCGGGGGAGGCGACTGGGGCGAGGACAGGCTCCTGGCCGATGCCGTGCGCGCGGTGCAGGACGGCAGCCCGCTGCTCGTCAGGAACCCATCCGCGGTCCGCCCCTGGCAGCACGTGTTCTGCGCCCTGTCGGGCTACATGCTGCTCGCCCAGCGCCTGCTGGAGGGGTCCTGCCCCGGGGCTGCCTGGAACTTCGGTCCCCCGGACGAGGGCGCCAGGACCGTGCAATGGGTCGTGCAGGAGCTCGAGAGGCTGTGGGACGGCGCCCTCCGCTGGGAGCCCGACCCGCGGGCGGCGCCCCCCGAGGCCTTCTACCTCGCGATCGACTCGACCGCCTCCGAACGTGACCTCGGCTGGGTCCCTCCAGTCCCTCTCGGGCCCGCGCTGGAGCTGCTTGTGGCATGGCACCGGGCCGCCGAAGACGGGGCGGACATGCGCGCTGTCAGCGTCGGCCAGCTGGAGGAGTTGAGGGTGTTTACCCGGGAACACGCCCGGATCCCCTCAGAGGGCCCCTAAACGGGCTCTCGTGGCCGTTTGCGTCGTGCCCGAGCCGGGTACTTCAACGTGGGATGTCTGGCGACGGAGCCGGAGCCAAGAACGGCGAGGGTGCGATGACGCGGACACGCGCCGCCGACCTCGACGTGCACTTCGATGCCGTGCCCGGCTCGGTCCCGGCCGCACGCCACGCCGCCGCCCGCTGGGCCGCCACCGAAGGGGCCCAGGGTCCGGACCTGTACCGGATCTGCCTGGCCGTGTCGGAGGCGGTCACGAACGCGGTCGTCCACGCCTACTCGCAACGGGTGGCCGGCGACCCCGACGGCGACGGCTCCGACGGCCACGGCCCCGACCCCGCCGGGTACCACGGCGGCGACCGGTCGAACGCCGCCGATCGGGACGCCGGCTCCGGTGCATCGGGCCAGATCCACCTCAGGGGGGTCGCCGACCCCGACGAGCTGGCGATCTTCGTGGGCGACGAGGGCTGCGGTATCGGCCGCGCCCTCGCGAGTCCCGGGCTGGGGCTCGGCCTGTCGATGATCGACGAGAGCTGTGAGTCGCTGACGATCAGGACCCGCCCGGGCGGCGGGATCGAGCTCGAGATGCGATTTCGCCTGCGCCCGGTGAGCGAGGTACCACGCGCAGGGATCACCAGCGGCTCGGCCGCCCCGCCGGCCGATGCTCCTGCCTTTGTGCCCGGCCTGTCAGCCGGCCTGCGCCGGCGCGGGCCCGGGCGGGGAAGCGGCACCCTCCCCCGCCGCAGCATCAATGCGCAGGTACATGAAGATGCTCGTGATCACCACCCACACGACGAAGCCGATGAATCCGGCGAAGCCGATCGGGGGGATCACCGCCACCACTGCGACCAGCAGCGATAGCCACCCGAGCCACCGAGGCAAGGCTGCTCCGCGGAGGATCGCGAGGAAGGTCGCGAAGGTCATCAGGAACACGCCTCCCAGGATCGGCACGAACACTTCCTGGGCCACGATGTTCCCGGCCTGCACCGTGGAGGGGGTGAGCTTGAGGAGGTTGTGGGCCAGGCAGTATTCGACCGCCACGGCGAGCAGCCCCGCCGTGGCGCTGATGCTCGCTCCGGCCAGCACCATCGCGCTCAGCGCCTCCCCACCCTCGGTGCGGCGCACGTAGGCGCGCAGGCTGGTTGCGAACAGCACCACCAGGAGCAGGCTGATGCCGATCAGCACGCTCGTGGTCTCGATGCTCGAGCGGTGCAGTGCGTAGAAGTGGACCACCTTGGCCGGCGAGGAGCTCGAGTCGGCCGGTTCAGTGCCGGAGAAGACGCCGACCAGCAGGAACACCGCGGCGGCGACGCCGGTCAGGGGGGCGTAGCGGGTCAGGCGATCTGGCATTGGGCTTCCTCGTTTGCGGGGACGTGGTTGCGACGCCGCCGGGGATGGCGCCGGAGGTGGGCGCGGGCGCGGCGCGGCGCTCTGCCCCGGGGTTCGTCGCCGCTTGTGCTTTTCCTCTCAAAGGTGACGGTCGCAAACTGGGAACGTTTTCGTCGCTTCCGCGCCGTGATCGACGGTGGCCCTTTCGCGCTCGTGGGTGGCGGGCTTAGACTCGCGCGATCAGCCCCCTGGCGATCCGCCGATACCGCGCAGAACGGCTTCTCAAAGCCGAATTTCGCCAATTACAGGCGCGCGTGGTGGGGATCGTCGTGAGGCGCCTGCGGGCCGCCGGGGGAGGCCTCGACGTGGTCGATGTCGAAGCCTGTTACGCGATCGCCTGGCAGGGCCTGTACGGCGCCGTGCTCGACGGCCAGGAGATCTCCAACCCTACGGGCTGGCTCGTGCTCGCCACCCACCGGCGCGCGATCGACGAGCAGCGGGCGCGCCGGCGCGCCGGGTGGGGCACGGAGCGCACGACCGAGCAGGTATGGCCACAGGAGCCCGACCTGGCCGGCGAGCTCGACGACCGCGACCGCCTGCGCGAGCTGTTCGAGGGCGTCCGCTCCCGCCTCGAAGGTCAGGAGCGCGAGGCGGCGGTGCTGTGTTATTTGCACGGCCTCACCCGTGCAGAGGCCGCTGCGCGCATGGGGGTCAGCGAGCGACGCATGCGCCGCCTGATGGAGGGACGCGGGCCGGGACGCCCCGGCGTCAGCGAGAAGCTAGGGGAGCTTGCCACGACCATCGGCGAGGGGCGCTGGTGCGAGCAGCAGGGCTCGTTGATGCGCGGTTTCGCGTTCGGGATCCTGGACCGCGACGGGGAGCGCTACCGGCTGGCCCTCGCCCACAGCAGCAGGTGCTCCTCGTGTCGCGCCTACGTCGCCTCACTGCGCGGGCTGGCGTCCGTGCTCCCTCCCGTGCTGGCCCCGGGCGGGATCGCCGCTTCGATCCTGTCCCGCGTGGGGGAGGGAGCCGGCACGGCCGCGGCCCACTCGGGCGCGGCGGCCGGGTCGTCCGGGGCTGCGCTCGGCGGCGGGGCCCCGGTCACTCCGGTGGGTGGGGGCGCGCTGGGCGGCGCCGGCGCGGTGGGAGGGGGCGGCGCCTCCGGCGGCTGGGTGCTCGCAGGGCCCCTCGGCGCGAAGGTTGCCGCCGGGTGCCTGGTTGCGCTGGGTGTGGGTGCGGGTTGCGCCGGCCTCGGCGGGGTCGCCCTGCATGGAGCTCGCCCGGGGGTCCACGCACGCCGCCACGCAGGCGCCGCGGCCCGGCGGGACGTCTCGCCTTGGCCTGGAACGGAAGTCGCCTCCGGCGCCCTCGGCGCCGACCCGGCTGCCGGGAGCACGCCCACGGCCGCGGCGGCCGATGCCGGCGCCGGCGGCTCCGAACAGGCTGATGCCGCCCGCGAGTTCGGACCGGAGCAGGCGCTTGCCGCACGTTCGACGGGTTCCGGGACAGGGGAAGGGTCGGGCGGCCGGGCGAGCACGGCCTCGGTACACCGGTCCGCCCGGCGGGCCCGCGCGGGCCGCGCCGCCGCCGGCGAAGCGCTCGCGCACCGTGCCGGCACGTCTGAGCCGCCGGCCGAAGCGTCCGGTGCGGCCGCGTCCCCGGGGGCCGAACCGCCACCCACCCCGGCCGCGCGCGAGTTCTCCCCCGGATAACCCATTCGGGTGGCTCCCTCCGGAGGGCGGGGGAGGCGTGGCGATCGCCCACTATACGATCGGCGCCCAACGACCGAGGAGGTATTCATGGCCCGGGCCGACACACCCGAGGACGTCAGCAGGTTGCTCGGAGAGGCGATCAGCTCCCGAGACATGGAGGGGGCGCTCTCCTTCTACGAGCCCGGGGCCACGTTTGCGATGCCGCACGGGTTCGGCGAGGGATCGGTGACCGGCCTCGACGACCTGCGTGGAGCGCTCGGCGGGTTCCTGGCGATGGACCCTGATCTGAAGATCAACCCCGAGAAGTCCCTGCTGTCCGGCGAGACGGCGCTGGTGATCGGGAACTGGACGCTGAAGGGGACGGGCCCCGACGGGAGCGCCGTCGACGCCAGTGGCAGGTACGCCGACGTCGTGCGCCGCCAGCCCGACGGGAGCTGGTTGTTCGTGATCGACAACCCCAACGGCAGCGACTGACCGCCCGGCGCGCGGGCTGGTTCGGGCCCGCCCGATCCCGCCGGATGTTCCTCGTGGGCTCACGTGGCCCCGCCGCTGTTCGCTGCACGTGGCCCTGCCCCCGTCGGCCACGCGGGCGGCCGGGTGTCAGCCGGCCGGGAACACCTTCGCGAGGCGGCCCAGCGCCAGCGGGTTGCCACGGGGGCGCAGTCGGCCGCTGAGGAGCGCGCGGCGGGGATCGAGCCGCTGTCCCACGAGGTCGGCGAAGTCCTGATAGGACAGCCGCAACCGCAGGTCCGGCCGCGATGCCTCTCCTTCGGCCACGACGCTCGAGCCGTTGTTGACCGTGAGGTGCCACGTGGGGACGTCCGGATCGGTGAACTCCCACTGGAAGGTGGTGGGACGCTTGAGGCCGTGGTCCGGGTTCACCTGGCGGCGGACCGTGTCGAACAGCAGCTCGAGGATCTGCGGGTCATGGCTGGAGGGTCCCTCGCGTACCCCGATGATCCCCGCTTTGGCCAGGGCCCGCCCGCGCTGGGACATCTCCAGAGGAGTGAGGCCCGGGGGCAGGATCGGGGGACCCGGCAGGGTCTCGGGCGCGAGGCCCGCAGAGCGGAGCTTGGTGGTCAGCGATTCCACGCCCGTCACGCCGACCTCGTCGTAGCTGGAGTTGAACACCGAGATGTAGCGTTCGTCCCACCCCGGCGGCATCAGCACCTGGGCGGTGTAGCGGGTGACTTCTCGCAGCAGCCCGGCAACCGCCCTGGGGACGCCGACCGGGTCTTCGCGCTTGAGGTCGGCCAGCAGCTTGACCCCGAAGCCGATGTGCCGCTGCTCGTCGGCGGCGATGTTCTGCATGCCCTCGCGGAAGGCGGGGAGCTGGTCGCGTTCCTCGAGGTAGCTGCAGATGAAGTGCTGGCCGGGCTGGGCGAGTGAGGCCTCGATCACCACGTGGTAGAGCGTCACCGCGGCGGCCAGCTTCGCCCGGGAGCGGTCTTTGCGCAGCTCCTCGGCCATCGTGTCGAGGCGGTCGAAGATCTTGCGAAAGCCGACCGTGAGCTGGGGCTTGATCGCCTCCAGGCCACCGGCGGCGGACCCGTCCCCGATGCCCACGACCTCATGCATGAAGCGCTTGAAGAACACCGCGTGGCGGGCCTCGTCGACCTGCTGGGTGGTGAGGAAGTACTTCTGCTCCTCCAGAGGGGCGGCGTCGATGTAGGGGGAGAGGTTGTCGGCCACCGCGTCCTCGCCCCAGAAGAACAGGCAGTAGTTCCACAGCGCCGCCTGGCGCTCGAAGTCCGTGAAGTCCTCCCGCCACTGGCGGGCGTCCTCGGTGAAGTCGAGCTCGGTGGCCCTCCAGTTGCCGCGCTCCCAGCGGGCGTAGAGGTCCTCGTAGCTGACCGAGTCGGTGGGCAGGCTCGCCGCCGACGTCGTGTCAGGGGATGTGGTTGCGGTGGCCAACTGCCCGCACCTCCTGTGTGGTCGGTGTCCCGTGGGTGGATAACGGACGCTATCTCAATAGCGGTTGCTCTGTCAAGTAAGATGGACGCATGAGGCTCACGCGCGAGCAGAGCCGCGCGCAGACCCGCGACCGCTTGCTCGAGGCGGCCCGGGGCGTATTCGCAAGACACGGCTTCCACGGGGCATCGGTGGAGGAGATCGCCTCCACCGCCGGGTTCTCCACCGGCGCCCTGTACTCGAACTTCGAAGGCAAGGAGGACCTGTTCCTGGTGTTGATGGAGCGGGAGATCGACGAGCACGCACGCGAGATCGCGGAGGCGGTGCGGTCACGCCCGTCCGTCTCGGCCCGGGCCAAGGGGGGCGCCAGGCAGTGGATGACGATGATTGAGCGTGAGCCCGACCTGCTGCTGCTGTTCATGGAGTTCTGGGCCTATGGGGTGCGCGACGCCGACGTGAGGCCGAAGGTGGCCGAGCGCTTCGCGCAGATGCGCGAGGTGCTGACCGGGCTGATCGCCCAGGGGGTCCGCGACTTCGACCTCGAGCTGGCCATCCCCGCAGAGCAGCTGGCGATCGCCGTGGACGCGCTCGCGGACGGGATCGCCCGTCAGAAGCTCGCCGACCCGGAGGCGGTCCCCGACGAGCTCATGGGGAGGGTTCTGTCGCTGCTGCTGGGGGCGGCGGCGAGGCCGGCAGGCACAGCGCCGCGTAGTGAACCGTGAACAGCCTCCTGGCGAGCGGGGGCGACAGCCGGTGCAGGACCGCCCTGGTGGCCCACTTCAAGTAGGCCCGTGCCCGCCCGGTGGTTCCGCGGGCGAAGAACAGGTGAACCTCCAGCGGGAGCGGGTCATCGAGCTCGCCCGCCACGCGGAGCCCCGCGCCGGCGACGATCGCGTGGGCGCCCGCGCGGTCCAGGCGCCGCAGGTGTCCGATCTCCTCGGCGTGGGCCCGCTTCGAGGAGCGCATCGCCGACACGTTCGCCTCGAGGGGGACCTCGATCACGACGGCGCGAGACGCGCGGGCCACCTCGGCGAGCAGCGCCGAGGGATCGGGCACGTGCTCGAGCACGTGGGAGAGGATCCCGAGGTCGTACTCGCCGGCCGCCCCCGGAACGTGTGCACCGTCGAACTGCTCGACACGATCCACACCGGGCCGGGACCGCGCGATGGCGACCGCGGCGGCGCTCAGCTCGAGTCCGGTGCGGGTCGTCCCGAACCCCCGCCGGGACAGCTCGCCGAGCAGCGCCCCGTCTCCGCATCCGACGTCGAGGATGGCGCTCGGCGTCAACTCAGCATGGGCGCAAAGACCGGTCACGTGGTCGGCCTTGCCGAGCGCTCCGAGGGCACGCCAGCGCGAGTACAGCTCGGACTGCTCGGGGGTGGTCGTGTAGGCCTGCTCGTAGAAGGAGGACAGCGTGTGGGGGTCGTCGGCGTTCAGCGTCGGCATCTCCCGTGTGTGAGTGCAAGGGCGGGGGCACGGTAGTGTGAATGCATGCCCCCGACCTGGCTGTGGACTCAGGTGGCGATCGTGATCGTCACGCTCGCGGGCATGATCATCGCGATCACCAAGCTTGCCTAGCTAGGAGGAGGCCGGCTCGCCGGGCGGCTGCCGTCGCACGGGTGGGGATATGATCCGCCCGCCCGCCCGGCGGGGGCTTCAGCGTCACTCCGAGGAGGATCATGTTCAAATCGATCGTGGTTGGGACGGACGGATCCGAGACCGCTACCCAGGCGGTACGCGAAGCCGTTGACATCGCCAAGGCGGTGGGCGCCAAGCTCGAGCTCGTCAGCGCCTACGAGCCGGTGTCCAACTCGCGTCTCCAGGCCGAGCGTCGGGACGCACCCGAGGACGTGCAGTGGTCGATCAACCCCAAGGAGGACGTCGAAGCGACGCTCACCGACGCCGCCCTGATCGCCGAGACCGCGGGGGTGGCGGTCGAGAAGTTCGCACGCCGGGGCGACCCGGCCGATGCGATCCTCGACGTGGCGGAGGAGAGCGAGGCGGACCTCATCATCGTGGGCAACAAGGGGATGACCGGCGCCAAGCGCTTCCTGCTCGGCTCGGTTCCCAACAAGGTGTCCCATCACGCCCCCTGCTCGGTCCTGATCATCCGGACCACCTGACTCCGGGACCACCTGAGCCCGGACCACCTGAGTCCGGACCACCTGACTCCGGGACCACCTGACCGGCAGATCACAGCCCGATGCGGGCCTCCGCCTCGTCGGCGACGTGGCGGGCGATGGCGAGCGACGAGGTTGCCCCGGGAGATGGCGCGCTGCGGACGTAAACGGCGTGCTGTGAATAGGAGAACACGAAGTCGTCCACCAGCGATCCGTCGCGGGCAAGGGCCTGGGCGCGGATACCCGAGAACGACGGCTGGACGTCGTCGGTGGTGAGCTCGGGGACGTAGCGGGCGGCGGCGCGGACGAGCGTCGAGCGCACCAGCGCGTGCTGCAGCTCCTCGGCACCGGCCCGCCACCAGCGCGCCATCATGCGCCGGCTGCCGGGCCAGGCCACCAGCTCCCGCAACCCATTCAGGCGGGCGGTGAGGGGTGCGTCCTGGTTGCGGGCGAGCGCCGGAATGGCCGTGGGACCGACGAGCACCTCGCCGTCGGTCGTGCGGGTGAAGTGCACCCCGAGGAAGGGCAGGGACGGGTCCGGGACCGGATAGATGAGCGCGCGCACGAGCTCACCCCGCTCGGGGGACAGCCGCAGGTAGGAGCCCTTGAAGGGGAGGATCCGCAGCTGCTCGTGTTCGCTCTTCGGTATGAGCTCGTCGGCCCATGCACCCACGCAGAAGACCGCGTGACGGGCGAGTGTGTGTCCTTGCGCGTGGGCCAGCGCGACGCCCCGGGAGTCGGCCCGGGCGTCGAGGACCTCGCAGCCGGTGACCACCGTGCCGCCGCCCTCGCGCAGCTCGTCGGCGAGGGCCCGGGCGACGGCGCGGTAGTCGACGATCCCGCTCCCTGGGGAGTGCAGGGCGGCGAGGCCGCGGGCGTGGGGCTCGAGCTCCCTCAGGCGGTCGCCGTCGACGCGGCGCAGTTCCGGCACCCCGTTGGCTTGTCCACGGCGCTCGAGCTCCTCCAGGCGGGGGAGCTCGTGTGGCTCGAGCGCCACGATCACCTTGCCGCTGCGCTCGTGGGGTATCGCGTGGCGCTCGCAGAAGGCATACATGTCCCGAGCCCCTTCCACGCACAGCTTCGCCTTCAGCGACCCGGGCGCGTAGTAGATGCCCGCGTGCACCACGCCCGAGTTGTGACCACTCTGGTGGCGGGCGAGGTCGGGCTCGCGCTCGAGCACGCACACGCTCGCCCGAGGGCGGCGGACGGCCAGCTCGCGGGCCACGGCGAGGCCGACGATCCCACCGCCCACGACGGCGATGTCACAGCTGTCTGGCGCCTGGGGCCCGGGCAACTCGCCCGGCAGGTTAGCCCGTGACCGCGTAGGGGCCGCCGGGCGCCGTGGCCGCCGTGGCGTCCACGAGCCCCGCGCCGTAGAGCGCTTCGTCGCCTCCCCCGCCGAGCTTGCGGGCGGTGGCGGTCATGCGGTCCATCACCAGCGTGGGAGAAGGGTCGCGTCCGAGGACGCCGCTCGCGTCGATCAGGGCGGCGACGGCGGCCACGTGGGGGGTCGCCATCGACGTGCCTTCGTAGCCGAGCGGGATGCCGAACTTCTTGGGGGATCCGCCCGTGAGGGTGACCTGGAAGATGTCGCGCCCGGAGGCTTCGGTGGCGTGGCAGTTGGGGTCGCCGGGAAGGTTGGCGTCGGGGCCGCCCCCGGGTGCCACGATCGTGAGCCCGGGACCGTCGTTGGAGTAGGCCGCGAGGCACCCGTGTTCGGTGGTGGCGCCGACCGACACCACGTATGGGGCCCTGGCCGGGTAGGCGATCGCGCGGTGGGCCTCGTTGCCGGCTGCGGCCACCACGAGCGCTCCCTTGCGGTGGGCGTAGCGGATCGCTCTGATCAGCTCGGGGATGTCCTTGGCGGTGACGCCGGGGGTGAACTCGAGGCTCAGGTTGATCACCTTGGCGCCGTGCTTGACGGCGAACACAACCCCTTCGGCGATCGTGGAGGCTTCGCCTTCGCCCTCCGTGTCGAGCACCCTCACGGGCATGATCTTGGCGCCGTAGGCGAGGCCTGTGAGGCCGTACCCGTTGTCGGTGTCCTCGGCGATGGTGCTCGCCACGAACGTGCCGTGGCCGTTGCGGTCCACGGGCGGCCCGCCGCGGTTGATGAAGTCATAGCCCCTCACAAACTGGAAGCGGCCGAAATCGGGCGACCGCCGGAAGCGGCGCCAGTTCGTGTACGCCACCCCGGTGTCGAGAATCGCGACGGTCACGCCCTTCCCGCCCGGATGCCCGTCCTTGATCAGGTTTTCCCACGCCTGAGGGGCGCCCACCCCGAAGGGACCCCAGAGGTTCCACTGCAGTTCACGCCAGTCCCCTGCTTCTTTGCCGGCCCCGGGGTCGTCGGGGACGAATTCGGTTCCCGGGCCTGCGGCGGCCCGGGCGATGTAGTCGGGGACGGCCCACGAGACCCCCGGTTGGCTGCGAAGGCCCCTGAGGGTGGCCGACATGCTCGCGCCGGGAGCAAGGTCCACGACCCGAGTGTGTTCGGCGGGCGCGTCGGAGGAGCTCCCTTCGGCAGCGGCGGCGGTGTGAGCGGTGCTGGTCGCATCCGGGCCGTAGCCCACGACGATCCGCCTGGGCGAGGCCCCTCCCCGGGATGCCAGGGCGGCGGGCGCGCACAGCGCCAGAAGCACGATCGTGAACGTCAGCGCCCGCAGCGAGCGGCCCGGAAGTGCGTGGAGGCGGCCACCGCCTGGCGAGGTCATGTGAGAGCGTGGAGTTGCCGGCAGGCGGTTTCGGCCGTGGGCGATCGTTCGGGGTCGGGGGAGCTTCATCTGTCTTCGATAATGACGGTGTGACCGGGCTGGAGCGGCAGGGACTCTCGCAGAGACGCGCTTCTCAGGGATGAATCAACAGCCCCTGCCCCAGAAGGCGCACCCGATGAGCCTCGCGCTGCATCAGGCCGAGCAAGCACTTAAACACGGCGACGTCCCGATCGGCGCGGTGGTCATCCGTGCTGGGGAGGTCATTGCAGAAGCCCACAACGAACGGGAGCGCCTCCAGGACCCGACAGCCCACGCGGAGATCCTCGCGATCCGCGAGGCGGCAAGGGTCTCCCGAACCTGGCGCGTACTGGATGCCACCCTCTACGTGACGCTGGAGCCGTGTGCGATGTGTGCGGGAGCGATCGTGCTCGCGCGGATCCCGTGGGTCGTTTTCGGGGCGGCCGACCCGAAGGCCGGCGCCTGCGGGTCGGTGCTCGACGTGCTCGGCGAGCGCCGCCTCAACCACCGTCCCGAGGTCACGGGCGGGGTTCTCGCCGACGAATGCTCCCGGCTGCTCACCGAGTTCTTCGCGGCCCGCCGATGAGAGCAGGTGCGCCGCCCACCCGCCAGGCGATGGACTAGCCTGGGGTCGTCGCCCGGAGGGGTGGCAGAGCGGTTGAATGCGGCGGTCTCGAAAACCGTTATGGGGGTTTTTTCCTCCATCGAGGGTTCGAATCCCTCCCCCTCCGTTTTCCGCGTGCGCAGGGTCCCGCGCGTCCATGCGCCGCTCGCAATCTCGTTAGCCTTGCTACGGCCATGAACGGTGCCGACGCGTTCCGGGTCTCGGCCGATGCGTACGAGCAATGGATGGGCCGCTACAGCACGCCGCTCGCACTCGCGTTCGTTGACTTCGCGGGTGTGATGCCCGGCATGCGAGTACTCGACGTAGGTTGCGGGCCCGGTGCGCTCACGAGCGTGCTCGCGGACCGGCTCGGGCCTGAGGGCGTCGTGGCGGCCGATCCGTCCGAGCCGTTCGTCGAGGCTTGTCGGCGAGCGCTGCCCGGGGTGGAGGTAGTGTCGGCGGGCGGCGAGAGGCTGCCGTTCGCAAACGACAGCTTCGATGCCTCCCTCTCCCAGCTGGTAGTGAACTTCATGCAGGAGCCCGAGGCGGGCGTGAGTGAGATGCGCCGCGTTACACGTCCCGGTGGGTTGGTTACGGGCTGCGTTTGGGACTTCGCCGGAGGGATGACCCTCCTACGAACCTTCTGGCGCGCTGCCCGTGAGGTGGACCCCGAGCGGGCCGCCACGATGGACGAGGCCGTGCGCTTTCGTGAGTTTGACAAAGGTGGCCTCGCGACACTGTGGCGTGCGGCGGGGCTCGACCGCGTACGCGTTGAGCCTCTCGTCGTGAGCGCGTCCTACACCGGCTTCGAGGATCTCTGGTCGCCCCTACCTGCCGGCGTTGGGCCGGCCGGGGCGTTCTGCGCGGCACTCGATGAGAAGCGCCGCGCCGCCCTTCATGACGCACTCCACCGGCGGCTCGAAGTCCGTGATGGGCGATTTGAGTTGTCGGCGCGCGCCTGGGCCGTCGTGGGAACGGTTCCCGCCTAACCGCGGAGGCCCGCAAGCGTCGGAGCCTGAGGAGCAGTCCGGCTGGCTACCCCATTTCCTACCCCACGGATGCCGCGAAAGCCGAAAACGTCAACAAACATGGTCGATTCGCGAGGCGTGCGGCGTACTCGAAAACCGTTATGGGGGTTGTTTCCTCCATCGAGGGTTCGAATCCCTCCCCCTCCGGCATGTGCTGCAACCACACACCTCCCCCTCCGTCTTGTGAAGTCTCGGGTGATCCCGGACACGTGTCCCGGGTCATCGTGGACCCTCGCTGGATACGGCGCGCGGTATCCCGCGGATGGCTGATTCGCTGGCCCGCTATCGCCCCAGCCGTAGGCGATGCTCCAGGTACGGTCCGCTGGCGCCCAGGGCCGAGAAGCCGACCGCTTGTAGGAGTCGCGCTGCTCCCGAGTTTTCGCGGAGCGTCGTGGCGGCTAGCGACTCGAGTCCAGCCAGACGAGCATGCGAAACCGTGTGTCTCAGGAGCTCACTACCGAGCCCGCCGCGCTGCCAGTCGTCCGCGACCGCGATCGCGACTTCGCCGGTTTGAGGACCCTGCGCGTCCCGGATGTACCGCACTACCCCCACTGCGGTCGCCTCGTCCGGCGTCAGTGCCACATAAGCCACGTGTTGGTGCCCGTCCGTGTGCGTCATCTGGTCGAGCAGTTGCTTGCTGAGCCGGGGTATCGGCGCGAAGAAACGCAGGTAACGCGATCGTGGAGATAGATCCATCACTGCTCTCTCATAGATCGTGCGGTCGGTCGCACGTAGGGGTCGAACGCGAACGATGCGTCCGTTATGGAGCATGAGGTCGCGGGTGTCCATCGCGAGGGTCATCGCTGTCATTGACGCTAAGCGAGGCCAAACCTTCCCAATGTGCGGTCAAGCACACTGCGCGCGCGTCGGCCGATGCGTACCCACTCGCGCCAGCCGCGTAGTCACTCGGGAGTGAACAGCGGGGCGACCATCAGGCGGGTGCTAATGCTGAGGACGGGCGCGCTTGATCTCGTCTTGTACGTCGGCCTCGGAGATAGGCCGACGGAACACGTCCCAGGCGTTGAACACGAGACCGACCGCCCATATACCCGTGATCCAGGCGGGCCACGGATATCCCGCCCCGGTCGTGGCCCAGAGGACCCACACGGCGGCGTTGATCACGACGAAGGCGAGCAGGTGATTCTGGAAGTCCCGCTTCTTCTTGAGCCGTACCAGCGGAGCTCGCGTTGCCCCGTGGCGGGCCATGGGTAAAGACTTTCTCACCGGACGTTAATCGCGCGCCTACCAGCGCGCGAGAGCGTGTACCCGTGCCGCCGCCACAGCACGACCCGAGGCCTGCAGCCGGGCTCGGGGACACGCCCGGCAATGGCGACGACGGGGCTCGCCACGGAGTGAGCGACCCCTCGGAGGCTGCGGAGGCGCGGCGTGGAGTGGATCCGCTCCTCGTAATCGCAGAGCGCCGAGAGTCTCGTCGCCAGGTCGCCGCTAGGCGTCGCAGGAGGCGGCGACGGCTGATGGTCGCGATCCCGCTCCTCGGCCTGCTCTGCTGGGCGGCCGTGTCATACGCGGTCTGGATGCTGAAACCCACGAGCATGCGGTTCGGTCCGCGCAGCGTCGAGTGGGTGAGGGCAGAGGTTCCCTTCGGCAACTCGCTGGTCGACGAGGTCGAGCACATCTACTTCACCGCCAACGCACCGAAGAGGGGCGGACCGGCGCCGAAGGTCCTGCCCGCGGTCGGACTCAACGTGGCGCGACCCGGGACAGCCGCGATCGGGCCCCCGCGGATCAGGCCGGTGTTCACCCATCCGCTACCCGGAGAAGGAGTCTGGAAGCCGACCGGTCCTCCCGTCGACGGCGGCCCGCCCGTACTGGTGACCACGTTCCGCCCCGAAGCCGACTATCCCGAGCTTCTCGCGTACGTGGCGTGGTTCGATCACACGCGCACGGCGATCGGCTACTACCCGGGCCGATACGAGCCGCCGAGTACGAGCGTCCGCGGCGCGATGATGGTGCCGTACGGCCAGCGGTGGCGCCTGCTCGCGACCTTCAACGGCGGCTTCACCTACGAAGACGGCGAAAACGGCTCGAATGTCAACGGCCGCGTCAACGAGCCGTTGAAGGACGGCAAAGCCACGCTCGTCGGCTACCGCGACGGTCGTGTTGCAATCGTCGATTGGCACGGTGGCCCGAAGGCCGGGCCGGAAGTTGCATGGGCGCGCCAGAGCCTGGCCCCGATCGTCTGGGACGGTCGTCTGAATCCGAAGCTGAACGAAGATCCCAACAGCGCCGCATGGGGGTTCACGCTCGGCGGTGTCACCCGCGTTTGGCGCACCGGCGCGGGAGTCGATCGTCACGGCAACCTCATCTTCATGGCGGCCGAAGGCCAGACCGTGATCTCGATCGCGAAGGCCCTCCGGCACGCCGGCGCCGTGCGGGCGATGGAGCTCGACATCAATCCCGATTGGCACACGCTGATCACCTACACGCACCACGGAGGGCTCACCCCGAAGATGGTCGAGCCCCAGCCGAACCAGTCGACCGATCGTTATCTCGTCCCGGACGACCGTGACTTCTTCGCCGTCTACAAGCGGCTCCCCGGCCCGGTCGGCGATCCTGTGAGGTAGGGCGAGCCGGGCTCCGAGGCCAGCCGGGCTCCGAGGGCGAGCCGGGCTCGGTAGGGCGAGCCGGGCTCCGAGGGCGAGCCGGGCTCCGAGGGCGAGCCGGGCTCCGAGGGCGAGCCCGGTCCACGGCACGGAGGTCCAGGTTCCGCTGCAGTAGGGCATCGCTCGACTTCGTCGACAGGTCAGCGGCCCTCGAGGCGCTGAGCGCCATGAGCCATGGATGTCGCGCCCACGCAGCGTGCCGGTATGAACGGATTCGACTTTTCGGCGGACCCGCCGGCCACGGGTCATACGCGACGCATGAATCACCGGCGATCAGGAAGCTCTCCCGCCCGGTCGGCGTCTACAGGAGGCAATGGCAGAGAACCCGGACAACCTGAGACTGGTCCACTCGATCCTGGCGAAGTGGGAACGCGGCAACTTCGCCTGGGTGGAGTGGGCGCATCCGCTGATCGAGTACGACATAGCCGACGAGCCGGGCTCGGAGGTCGGGTGGGGAGTGGCCGCGATGGGACGCAAGTGGCGCGATTTCCTGACCGCGTGGGACGACTACCACGTGGCCGCTGACGAGTACCGCGAGCTCGATGGCGAACGCGTGCTGGTTGGCCTCACCGCGCGGGGGCGCGGGAAGGCGAGCGGTGTGGACATCGGCGCCACGGGAGGCAGACGGAGTGCAAGCGTGTTTCACCTGCGTCGCGGCAAGGTCACGAGGCTCGTGTCGTACTTCGACCGCAACCGCGCCTTCGACGACGTGGGAATCGGGGCGGCCTGCCACGCCGGCGACGGCCAACGGCCGGCCGTCTAGGTCACGATGACCCGCGCGCAGCCACCGAGCCGAGCAGCGGCTCTCCATCGGCAAGCTCGATCGGCGCGCCTGCCTCCGGCTGGGTGAGGACCATCTCGATCAGGGCGGGATCGTCGCTGCGGATCAGCGCGCGCGCCCCATCCGGGGTGAGGGCGCTCACGATCGCCGCCTCCGGCGCGCCGTCCCGGTCGTACTGGACCGTGTACGCCTCGATCGCGGCGGGGCCGGTGTGGCCGTCCGCGACGGTTCGCGCCGGCGGCAGGGTCGGCTGCGGTGTGACCGTGGCATAGGGCTCCCGAGGGGGCCGCGCGGAGTAAACGCCGACGGCGTGCTTGGTCAGGTACCAGCCGACCGCGGTGGCAAGCCCGTATGAACGGGGGTCCTCGCGCAGCAGCCGGACGAGGGTGGCGACGGAGTGGCTCGCGTAGTTGTTGCCCGGCCCACCCGCGAACGTGAGGCCGCCGGTGACCGTGAGGGCGCGCCCGGGCTCGTCGAGCGCGAGCCCCAACTCCCGCGCGGCGATCTCCACAGCCGAGGGAAAGCAGGAGTAGAGGTCCACGTGGGCGACCTCGTCGACGCCCACACCCGCTCTCTCGAGGGCGCCGCGACCCACGGCGCCAAGCGCCGGGGAGGACGCGAGGGAGTGGCGCTCGCCCACGTGCCACCGTTCGTGCGCCTGGGCGCCGGCGTGGATGAAGACCCACCTGTCCGCCGGCACGCCGGCCTGCTCGGCCGCGCGCACACTGGTAACAATCAGCCCACTCGCGAGGTTCACCTGGATGTTGGCTGTGAGCAGCTTCGTGTAGGGCGCAGCGACCAAGCGGTTGTCCGGCCCTGGGTCGGCGATCTCGGCCGGCGTGTAGGCCCGCGGCAACCAGGCGTGGGGATTGCGTGCGGCCACCTCGGAGAAGCGTGACCACAACCCGGCGATCCGCTGGAGGTGAACCTCGGGTGTGTCACCGCCCGCCGCCCGCACGGCGCTCTCGAACAGGGCGTACATGTACACGGGCGGCGCCAGCCCCGCAGCGGCTTCGACATCGCTGACCGGCGGTCGATCCTCACTGAGGGTGCGTGCCTCCGGCACGCTCTCATCCTGGCTGCGCCAGGCCAGCATCCGCCCGTCCCGACGGGCGTCGCGCACCACCGTCACCGCCTCCCCGCCGCCGATCAGGACGACGTCGAGCTCGCCGGCCGCGATTCGCGCGGCTGCATCGTTGATCAGCACCTGGGGCCCGTCTCCGCCGAACATCGCGCTCTGCGCGGTCTCGCGAGGCTGTGCGCGGAGGTCCTCCGCGATCAGTGCGGCGGCGTCCCGGTAGTGCCATCCCACGACGGGCACGCACCGCACGGAGTCGGCCCGTCGCAGAAGCTGTTCCCCGCCGCCGCTGTCCTGCGCCGCCTCCCGCAGGGCGCGAGTGATCAGCGCGGCCGGTTCCAGCTCGGCCTCGTCACCGTCGCGCGCGAGCACCTGCCCGGCGCCGACGATCACGGGCGTAAGCGGATCGATCCCCATCGGGGCGGGATGATCGCATCAGACAGAAGAAGCCGGTGTGGTCGATCCCGGCGCCGCCGACGTCGTGGGGCGAGCCCGGAAACGCAGAGCGGGGCCTTGCGGGCGCGCGCTCCGGTCCGGTTACGTGGGCTCGATGCCCCGCAGTGCGACATACTCGGCGCGTTTCCAGGCGTCGGCGAGAGGAGCCACGATGACGACCACCCCAACCACCGACCACGCCGTCGTAAACGGGCATCGACGAGGTCCCATTCACAACTGGGTGCTGCCCGTGAAGCCTCTGCCGCCGATCAACCCGGCGTTGATGAAGCACGCGGAGACGCGCGCGGAGTACGCCCAGAACCGTATCGCCGACCGCATCACCGCCTTCTCCGGCTCGATGGCGTTCGTATACCTGCACGTGATCTGGTTCGGGTGCTGGATCGGCTTCGGCGTCGAGTCCTACCCGTACGGCCTGCTCACGATGATCGTCTCGCTCGAGGCGATCTTCCTGTCGACCTTCGTGATGATCAGCCAGAACCGTGCCGAAGCAAAGCGCCAGGTGATCGCCGACCAGGAGTGGAGGACGGTGCAGGAGGAGGACCGCCAGAACAAGAACCTCCTCAGGCTCTCGCACGAGCAGGAGAAGCAGAACAAACAGCTGATCGATCTCTCCAACCAGATCCTCACCCTCACCAAGCAGGTCAGCGAGGTGTCGGGGAAGTCGGATGAGGACAGCCGGCAAGGCAGGGAACTACTCGAACTCTCCAAGCGCACGTTCGCGTTGACCCAGGAGCTTCATCAGGCCGCGCGCTAGCGCGGCGGGCGCGCTCGAGGTCTAGCGTCGCCCAAGCCGGACGCGCAGGCTCGCCGCACCAGCGGTCCGAGCACGGCGATCACTGCGTGGATGGGGATCGTCTACTGGCTCAGGGAGCAGAGGTTGCCCCACGCCGCGCACACGAGGGCGGACAGCAGGGATTCGCTCTCCTCCTCGGTGCTCTGGTCGATGTCCTCGATGGTCCGCGTCACGAGTGCGGCAGCGAGGATCGGGTCGAGCGGCTGGTGTTCGGATTCCATCACGACACCAGTGGGTTGGATTGGCCGCTTTGGATAACGGCCAGGTAAAGAACACGGGCGGAGATCATGGCGAGCTAAAGACCTTCCTCATACGTCTACAAACGGCTATGTCATTTGACTTGACAACCCCTCATCCTGACACGGGTTGCGGTTCGCTCCCGCGACAGCCTCGGCCCAATCCTGACGCGTCACTTGTCCATTTCGGCTAACAGCGTGACGGCGCCAGGATTTCGAGCTACGACGGTGCCCGGGTTTTCGTTCGTTACATACCCGCAATCGCGACGCGCACGCGCACGCGCACGCGCGACCGCGACGGGTCGCGCTCCGGCACTGGGGGCAACCTTGTCCCGGCCCTGCGAGCGGTCGTGTCCCCGCCCCGCGCGCCGCCCTATCCCGCCTGGCGCCGATCTGCCGCTACTGACCGTACGGCCGCACGCCGGACGCGCCGGGCTCGCGCCACATCGTCCCGACCACGCGACTGCCGTCGGGTGTCGAGAACTCGCCGATGCGCCGGAACCCGAGACGTTCGTAGCGCGGGTCGTTCGCCGGGTTGCTCGACTCCAGATAGGCGGGTATGCCGAGCGCGTCCATGCGGTCCAGGTTCTCGGCGAGCAGTTGCATTCCGAGACCTCCTCCCCGGTGGTCGGGATGGGTGCCCAGCAGGCTCAGGTAGTAGTGGGGGCGGTCTCGTGGGTGGGACGCCTCGAATCGATCGAGCAACTCGAGCACGTCGGGTGCCCGGGTGTCCAGGAGCTCGGCGAGCAGAGGCTCGAGCTGTGCCTCCTCACGGTCGGTGAGCTCGGATCCTCCCGCTGGGATCCACACCGACACGGCCGCGTACTCGCCGGCTACGAACACCGACGGGTAGCGCAGTGCACTCGCGATGAGGAAGCGCCACCACGGCCTCATCGCCCCCGGGTCTGGGAATGCCCAGCTCCACAGCGGGTCCTCGCGGAACGCCGCCCACACCGTCTCCGTCACACCGTCGAGGTCCGGGCGGGTGGCCACGCGCACCGGCATCTTCCCCCGGCCGGCGCCGCTCGTCTCCATGGCGCTCGAGCGTAACGTGGACCCACCGGCACGAGAGGGCGAATGGTGCTGACGGGCCACACCGTTGTGGGCGAACCCCCGGCGGCCACCCTGATGTAGAGTCGGACACGTGGACCGCCAGAAGCTGATCAACGGGCTCGCGGGCCTGCGACTGGCCGTGGGCGTGTCCTCTTGGGCTACGCCGCGGGTGGCCGGGAGGCTGTTCGGCCTGGACGCCGACGCCAACCCTCAGGCGCCCTACCTCGCGAGGCTGTTCGGCATCCGAGACGTGGCGCTCGCGTGGGGCGCTCTCAGCACCACGGGCTCTGCCCAGCGCCAATGGTTGGTGGCCGGGCTCGCGTGTGACGCGGCCGATGCCGTGGCTGGCGTCGTCGGGGGAAGAGCCGGCTACCTCTCACAGGTGACGAGCGCGCTCGTCACGGGCACAGCGCTGTCGGCGGCCCTGCTCGGCGCGGCGGCGCTCAGCGACAGCGGCTCTCCGGAGGGCTGAGAGCCCGCCCCCAGCCCGCGGGACGCCGCGCGCCCCCTGCCCGCGGGACGCCGCGCGCCCCGCGGATCCTCACGCCGCCCAGCTCAGCCGGTGAACTTCGGCTTGATCTTCGCGGGCCGCGGGTGAACGAAGAGGGCCGAGCGGGCGATGGCTGCGCACGCGCTGTCGTTCATCACGGTCTTGACCGACACCCGGTGTGCTCCGTAGTGGAGCTTGGAGGGGTTGATTCGCACACTGAACTGGCCCTTGCTCGCCTGCGCGGCGGTCAGCGTCTTGAGCTTGTGGCCGTCCAGGTAGAACGTGATCTGTTTGATGCCCAGCGCGGAGATGTGAGCCGTGAAGGGCGTGTGCTTGCTGCCACTCACCCCGTGGAGCACGATCAGCGACTCCGACAGCGTGCACTTCGCCGCCACCACCTGAGCCGGGCCCGTCGAGGTCGCCTGTTGCACGGCCTGTACGGTCACCTTGTTCGAGGTCACGGCCTTCCCCGCCGCTTCGATCGAGGCTTCGTTGGTGTACGTCCCGGCACCGGTCAGCACGTGTTCGCAGGTGAACGTCTCCGATTCGCCGATCGGGAGTTCGGTGGCTCCGGCGGGCGAGATCCCGCCGCAGTTCGCGTCCGCCAGGGGAGAGAGCGCCAGCGGCACGTTGCCGGCGTTGTGTACGACGATCTCGTATTCGACCGTCTGGCCCACGGCGGCGGTCAGTTCCCCCTTCGTGAAGCCCGCCCCTGATCCCTTGATCGTCTGGAGCTTCTCGACTTCGAAGGCGGGTTCGGCGGGCACATTCGCGACGACCTTGTTCGAGGTCACCTTCTTGATCGCGACGTTGTGCGCGATCGCCCGGGCATGAATCGCCTCGGGCTGCTCCTCGCGTGAGAACCGGCCCGTGATTTCAGCGACGTTGGTCCATTCGCCGGCCGTCGAGAGCTTGTGTTCGCAGGTGAAGGTCTCGCTTTCGTCGGCGTCGAGTTCGGTTTCTTCGGCCGGCGACACGTTGGTGCAGTTGGTGTCCTCCAGCTTCGAGAAGGCGAGCGGGCGGTTGCCCGTGTTCGACAACACGATCTGGTAGTCGACCGTCTGTCCGAGTTTGGCCGTCAGTTCATCGGTCGTGAAGGCCGACTCGGTGTCCGCGATCCGCTGGGACTTCTCGATCGTGAATTCGGGTTCTTCCTGCGTGAAGACGTACACGAGGTTGGAGGACTTGCTGACCTTGCCGCTGCTGATCGTCGCCTCGTTGCTCCAGAACTGCCCGGCGGCGGTGAGGGCGTGTTCGCAGGTGAAGGTCTCGCTTTCGCCGGGTTCGAGTTCGGTTTCCCCGCCGGGCGAGATGCCCGTGCAGTTGCTGTCTTCCAGCGGCGAGAGGCTCAGCGCGACCTCGCTGGTGTTCTCCACGACGATCTCATATTCGACCGTCTGCCCGACGGACCCCGTGAGCTCGGCGGTGGTGAAGCTCTGGTCTTCGCCCGCGATCCGTTGGAGCTTTTCGATCGTGAATTTGGGTTCTTCCTGCGTCGACACGTACACGGTATTGGAGTCTTCGCTGACCTCGCCGCTGCTGATGGTCGCTTCGTTGCTCCAAGTCTGGCCGGGCGTGGTGAGTTCGTGTTCGCAGGTGAAGATCTCGCTTTCGCCGGGTTCGAGTTCGGTTTCCCCGTCCGGTGAGATGCCGGTGCAGTTGTCGTCTTCCAGCGGCGTCAGGCTGAGCGCGACGTTGCCGGTGTTCGCCACGACGATCTCGTATTCGACGGTCTCCCCGATGGACCCCGTGAGTTCGGCGGTCGTGAACTGATCGCCGCTGCTCTCGATCCGCTGGAGCTTTTCCACGGCGAGCCCGGGCCGTTCGGGCACTTCCACGGAGACCGTGTTGGAGATCTGCCATTCTTCGCCACTTTCGATTTCGGCTTCGTTGCTCCACAGGCCTGGTTCGGTCAGCAGTTCTTCGCAGGTGAAGGTCTCACTTTCGCCGGCTTCGAGTTCGGTTTCGCCGGCGGGCGAGATGCCTTCGCACTCTTCGTCTTCCAACGCGGAGAATTCGAGCGTGGAGTCGCTCGTGTTGGTCACGACGATCTCGTATTCCACCGTCTGTCCCACTTCGGCGGTGAGTTCGGCGGTGGTGAAGCTCTGGTCTTCACCGGCGATCCGTTGAAGCTTTTCGATCGTGAATTCGGAGCCCTCGCGAAGCGACGGCTTCGCGGCGGACGCCGACCCGGCAAGCACGCAGAAGGCGGCGATCGCCGCCACCAGCAGCGCCAGGATGCGCGACACGCGGCCTCCGCTCCGCACGCAGCGGGCGGCCTCGATTGTCGACACGGTGTGCGCTACCCGACGAGATCCATTCATGACCGGAGTCTTCCTTGACGCGATTTGCTGGGTCGAGCGCCCCCTGAGGCGCGTGTGCTGCCTGTGGACGAACGTACCATCGACCACCCCGCACCGGCAACCGGGAACCGAACCAAACCCTCACCAGCGCCCGCCAGACCTCGTCAGGCATACCCGGTCGCAGACCATTCGCAAGCGATCCTGCACGCTCGTATCACCCGGTCCTACCAGCCGCGCTGGCGACGGTCGTACCAGCCGCGCGGGCGACAGTCCTACCCGCCGTGCTGGCGACGGTCGTCCCCGCCGTGCTGGCGACGGTCCCACCAGCCGCGCGATCGAACGCCGGAGAGGTGCTGGCACGGGGCGGCATCTCCGGCGCTGTGCCGCCTCTATGCTGCGCCCGATGAAGCAGGAGCTCGTTGCAGACGAGCGGTCGGGGGACGCGCCGTCGCTGGACGTATGACGCCTGAGCGATCGACCGCGCCGAGCCTCGAAGAGCTGGTGAAGATCAGCATCGACGTCTCGAACGCGCTCGACTTCGACGCGCTCGTCGACATGTTCGCCCCCGATGCGGTGTTCGACATCTCGCCGCTGGGGGTGTTCGAAGGCCGTCCCGCGATCCGGAAACTCCTCGAAGAGTGGCTCGGGATGCTCGAGGACCTGAGCCTCGAGCTGGAAGAGGTCGAGGTGCTGCGCGAGGACCTGACGCTCGCCGTCGTCCTCGAGCGAGGCCGGCCGGCGGGCAGCGACGCCTATGTCGCCCTCCGCTATGCGGCTGTGGCGACCTGGGCGGGCGGGCTCATGCTCAGGGCGAGGAACTTCACCGACATAGCGGCCGCTCGCGCCTTCGCCCGCCTCCTCGCGGCACAATGACTGCGCCCGTGGATCCGGCCCCCGGGCACACTGGTCACACTCGGATCCCGCGACGGCTCGAAGGCCCCCAGCGGCGGCCGGGACGAGGCCGCACGGGCGGCCCACACGCAGGAGAACCAGGGGCCGTTGCGAAAGCCGCTCCCGTGAAAGCCGTGCTGCTTGCGAAGCGCCATACTGATGCCTTCGTGTCGGAGGAGCCGCTGATCTCGGACGGGCCGCCGCCGGACCCGCTGGAGGCCCTGGCCGAGGGCTGGAAGTACTGCCTCACGACGAAGGACTCCTCAGAGGATCTCGACGGCCGCCTCGCCAAGCTGTTCGACCCCACCGTCCGGCTCGACTTCTCCGAGCGGATCTTCAACCCGAGCATCCACGAGGGCCACGCCGGCGTCGTGCAGTGGCGCGCGGAGCTGTGTGAGATCTGGGAGTCCTTCCGGGTCGACCCCCAGGAGCTGTTCAAGGGCGAGGACGTGTTCGTGGTGTTCGTCGCGGAGGTGTCGCGGGGCCGGCTCGGGGGCACCCAGGCCACCCGTGAGACGGCGCTGCTGTGCAGGGTCCGCGACAGTCGCATCGCCGAGCTGCGCTCCTACGTGGACCGCACCCGCGCGCTGCGCGAGGCGGGCCTCGAGCGCGCCGTCAGCAGCGCTGTTTAACACTTTCTTGAGGACGTCCTTAGCGCGCTCTTAGGTGAGCGACGCGGCGCTCGAAACAGGTCTTCCCGCAACCGCTAGCACGGTTGCGCTATTGGCGAACCACGCGTGCACCAACGGCCCGTGGGCGGGGTTCGGAGATCTGTACAGGATCTTCAAAACCGCCCTGGAGGCACCGCCGATGATGGAACAGGATCAACCCATACCGAACACACCGGAATACGCCGACATGGTCATGCGTGCGATCGACGACATCGACACGCAGACAGCCGAACGCCGCGACTCCCTGCTCGCGGACCTGCTGTGCTCCTCCTGGGGAAGCGTTGTCGCGCAGAACCAGTAGAACGCCCTCTTGTGTGAGCGCCCGAGGCTGCCGACGCGCGCCCGGCCCTCGCCCTAGCACCGTTGCGCGATCTGGCCGCGGTGCACGCGACCACGAGCTTCCCCGAGGGTTCGTCAGGTAGGGGCAGGATGGCCCCGACCAGAGGGGAGACACACGACCCACCTCCAGGGGTCGTGGCAGGGGGAGTTGGGCGCCCGGATAGCGCTCGCTCCCCCTTACTTTTTTCTTAACGCCCTCGGGACGCCGCGCCCGCTGGACCGGCGGGCCTCGGCCTCAGCCCGTGCGCTCGGCGCGCAGCAGCGCGAGTCCGGGGAGTTGGGCCAGCCGGCGCACCGTCGCCCGCCCGAAGCCGCTCTGTTGCAGCCAGTCGGAGACCTGCTCGGTGGAGTACGTGTCCGCACCCGAGGTGAGGTGGAAGAACAGGCCCATGTAGCTGCCGTTGTCGGGCGCCCGCCCGGCGGGGCGGTCATACAGGTCAAGCACACACACGGGAGCTCCCGGTCGCAGGGTCGCCGCCACCCTCTCGAACAGTTCCAAGATCTGCTCGGGAGAGAGATGGTGGATGATGTTGAACACGAGCGCCCCGTCGTGGGGACCGCCGAGGTCGGTCACGAACATGTCCCCTTCGACGTGGTGCACCCGCTCGGACATGCCAGCCGCGGCCACGATCTCGCGCCCGATGCGCGCGCTTCCGGGCAGATCCACGACCGTCGCCGTCAAACCGTCGTGCCGCCGGCACAGCGCCATCGAGAACTCGCCGTGCGCACCTGCCACGTCCAGCAGCGAGCGGGACCCCGCCGGCAGCCGCACCGCCTTCGCGACCGCGTCGCTCGACAGCTCGGCGAGCTGGTACTGGCCCGTGATGTAGGAGCGCCAGTACGGATCGACCGGCGGCTTGTCGTGGAGCTCCACCGAGCGCCCCTCGGTGACCAGCCCTTCGAGGTCCTGCCACCACTCCCAGTAGTGGGCGTTGTCGGCGAGGAAGTCCCCGATGTAGGTGGCGGAGTCCGGGTCGAGCCACTTGCGCTGACGCGGCGCGATCTCGAAACGCTCGCCCTTGAGCTTCAGCACCCCGGCGGACGTGAGCACTTCGAGCACCCGCCGGGTGCCCTGCTCACGCAGGCCCAGGCGGCTCGATAGCTCTGCGGCGCTGGCCGGGCCGGCGGCCAGCTCGCGAAGCATGCCCGTTCGCTGGGCGATCTGCAGCGAGCGCGCGGCCGGCATCCCGAACATCGACAGCCCGAGCGGCTCGGGAATCAGGTTCAGCATTCCCCCGACGCGCTCTTTGAGGTCGTCGTAGCGGATCCCCAGACGCACGGCGGCACCCTAACCGCTGACCGCGCCGGGCGTCGCTAGACACACCCGGACCGGTAGCGGATGACCCTACGCAAACGCCCATAAACCCCGCAAAGTGGCGACAAATCGCGGCAGCTGCACCGAGCCCCTGGCTTGACCGGCTTGATAGCTTTTGTTCAGGAGAATGCAGATGCGCCGAGACCTCGGATGGGGGGACGGCGCGAAAACCTGGAGCGGCGTGGATTCATGGATGAGGATGCTGACCCGGCTGCCGTTGGTCACGGCAACCTGAAGCAGGCGCCCGGCGGGCGCCGTCGACTCGTCCTACGCGCCTCCACTGCGACGCTCGTCGTGGGGCTGGTCACGGTGCTCGTGATGGCGCTCGGCGCCACTGGCGGCTCGGCCTCCACGCTGAAACTGGTGCAGGGCAACGGCGACGCGCTGGGCCCGCTGGCCCACGCCGCCACCGAGAGTGCGCCCGGGGGTGGGGCCGGCTGCGTGGTCAACTCGCTGCCCTCCTTCATGGACCAGGGCGAGTTCGGCAAGTCCTCGAGCATCTCCGACATCGTCGAAGTCGAGTGCGAACCGGTGTACGCGGGCCACACCATCCGCTTCAGCTCCAACGAGCTCTTCAACCGCTGCCAGCATCGCCTCAGCTGGTCGCTTCCGTATCCATACAAGCCCGAGAGCGGCTCGAGCTTCCCGGTGACGCTCGACAACGACGGCAACGCCACGGCCGTGATCTGGGGCGGCCCGGGCTGCGCGGCCGGCGAAAGCCTGATCTCCGCCCACATGGAACAGGCGCCCTACCTGACCGTCACCACTCCGTTCGTGGTGCTGCCGCCACGTACGTCCCCGCCGGGCGTGTACGCGCTCCCGAGCGAAGAGGTCGAGAACGAGGAAACCAGCAGCGTGGCCACCATCATCCACGTCGAGTTCCCGCCCGTGTATGCCGAGGCGTACGTGAACATCAACGCGGAACAGCTCTACTCGCGCTGTCACATCCCGCCCAAACTGGTGTGGGTGGGCGCCGGGGGCCAGAAGCTCGAGGGCGGATCGAACCTGAACGGGCTGCAGCTCGACAACGACGGCAACGCGTTTGTCGCGCTGCTCGGAGGCGGGTCGTGCGCGAGCGGTCCCAGCGAGATCGAAGCGAGTCTCGAATCGGCCCCGTACACGACCTACACGACGACCTTCACGATCCTCCCGCCGCAGCCCACCCTGCCGGTGGCGCCCGAATTCACGATCGAAAAGCTCCAGCGCCTCGAAGGCCAGGGCAGCTTCACGAAGAGCGAACTGACCGGCCAGATCGGCCAGACGGTCGAATACGAGATCGTCGTGAGGAACACGGGCAACACGCCCCTGCAGTTCAGCCACTTCCAGGACGCCAACTGCGAAGGCATCTCTGGTGGGCCGGGTGGTCAATTCGTGCAGCCCGGCAACAGCACGATCTTCACCTGCACCCACAAACTCACCGCGCCCGGCACGTGGACCAACGTCGCCACGATCGAAGGCAACGAAGGGACGGGGGAAAAGGAATCCAACGAAGTAGTCGTCAAAGTCCCGCCCGCCCCGCCGACGCCCGAATTCACGATCGAAAAGCTCCAACGTCTCGGCGAAAGCGGCGGCTTCACCAAGAACGAACTCACGGGCGCGATCGGAGAGACCGTCAACTACGAGATCATCGTCCGCAACACCGGGACGATCCCGATCAAACTGTCGAACTTCAAAGACGCGCACTGCGAAGGCATAGCTGGCGGCGCGAGCGAACTGACGCCGGGCGGAGCAACCACCTTCACGTGCCATCACCTGCTCACGGCGGTGGGCGTGTGGACCAACGTCGCCGCGATCGAAGGCGGCGGCGTCGAACAGAAATCGAACGAAGTCGTCGTGAAAGTTCCGGCGGTGATGGGACCCGCGTTCACGATCGAAAAGCTCCAGCGCCTCGGCGAAAGCGGCCCCTTCACGAAGGAAGAACTCACGGCCAAGCTCGGCGACGTCGTCAACTACGAGATCATCGTCAACAACGTCGGGAACGTCACGCTGACGTTCAAGAACTTCGTCGACACCGAATGCGAAGGCATCACCGGCGGGCCGGGGCCGAGCGGGGAAATCAAACCGGGCCACTCAGCCACCTGGACATGTTTCCACGTGCTCACGAGCATCGGCACCTGGCCGAACGTCGCGACGATCGAAGGCAACATGGGCACCGGCACCCAGGAATCCAACAAAGTCGTCGTCAACGTTCCTCCGGAACCGAAGCTGAAGATCGAAAAGAAGCAGGCGTTGCCGGGCGAAGCCTTCACGACCAACGAACTGACGGGGACCGTCGGGCAGGTCGTCAGCTACGAGATCATCGTCACGAACGTCGGCGACGTGCCGCTGACGCTGTCGAACTTCACCGACACCCAGTGCGTGAACATCAGCGGCGGCGCCCCCGAACTGGCTCCCGGCGAATTCACGCTCTTCACCTGCATGCACGTGATCACGGCCGTCGGCCCGTACGTGAACGTGGCGTCCATCGAAGGCACCCCGCCGGCCGGCCAGGGCCCGCCGGTGCGAGAAGAATCCAACATGGTGGTCGTCAAAGCCATCGAAGCGGCGGTCCCGCCCGCGGTGACGCCCAAAGGCGAAACCGTGTCCGCCAAATGCGCCGTGGCGCCGGGAACACTCGTCCTGAAAGGCGCGGGCGGCCCCAAGCGCCACAAGTTCACGGTCGAGGTCAAAGCGGCCGGCCTCAAACAGGTGACCTTCTTCCTGGACGGGCGCAAGATCAAGACCTTCACCCCCTCCGGGTCGTCGCACGCGAAGTACTACCGGGTGAAGATCAGACCCGGCAAGCTCGGCAAGGGCCCCCACCACGTGTCCGCCGTAGGCATCTATGGCAACCCGCCCTGCGCCCCCGTCAAAGCGAGCGCTGTGTTCGTGAAGACGGGCCCGGGCGCGCGGCGCCCCAACTTCACCGGCTGAGCGGGTTCACCGGCTGACCGGCTGACCGGGTTCACCGGCTGACCGGCTGACCGGGTTCACCGGCTGACCGACCGGCTGACCGGGCTCACCGGCTGACCGACCGGCTGACCGGGCTCACGGGCTGCCGCGCCGCCGCGCGGAGCCGGCCGTCAGATGATTTCGATCGGCGTGCCGACTTCGACCATCCGCCACAGGCGGGTGATGTCGGCGTTGCGCATGCGGATGCAGCCGTGGGAGGGACGCCCGGGGACCAGCTGCGGTTCGTCGGTCCCGTGGATACCCACCACACCCCCGCCGGGCCACTCGCTGAGGCTCGGGGCGTAGGCGCTGGTGCCGAGCGCGAAGGGGCCGTACACCGGGCCCCCGATGGCAAGCAGCTTCTCCGTGATGAAGAAGTGGCCCGAAGGTGTGGGCAGGCTGGGGCGGCCCACGCCGACGGGAGCAGTCAAGACCACATGTCCATCGCGGTACAGGCTGGCCCGCTCGCTCTCTCGGTTGATCCGCAGGTACTGGTGCAGCTCGTGCAGTTCACTGAGGTCGTTCGAGATCACCCAGCCCACACGCCCGTTGGGCCGTCCCGGCAGTGGCACCTCGATCCACTCGTTCTTGCCGATTGTGTAGGAGCGCAGCGCCAGGTACACCTGCGCCTGACCGTCCGGGGTGAGGAACTGCAGATGCCCCACCACGCGTGCGTGGGAGGACGGGGAGGCGTGCGCCGGACCCGCCGTCTGGGGATAGGCCCAGCGGGTTAGCGTCTTCAGGTTCGACAGCGTGGCGACGGTCGCAGTGGTGCTTTCCTGGGGCGGAGAGCTCGCCTGGGCAGAGGTCGGTTCGGCCGAGGCCGCCACGGGTATGAGCAGGGGCAACGTCGCCAGGGCGGCGGCTGCAGAGAGGGCGCACGCCGCCCGGCGTGCGCCTGCGCGGATGTCCTTTCGCACACGGTGTCGCACGGGGAGCGCTCTCCAAGATACAGCGGTGCGCAATTTGCGGCGCAATAGCGCCGTCATTCGCTCAGGCGATTACACCGAAGTCCTGGGTGTAGGTGGCGCCGGCCTGGCCGTCGGCGAATGACGCCGGAGCCGCCGCGGCGACGCCCATGCCGGTTTCGCGATATTCGCCGTTGAGGATGTTTTCGCGGTGCTCGGGGGAGTTCATCCACGCACTCACCGTGGCCGACGGTGTGGCCAGGTAGAGAGTGCCGCAGTCGATGTTCTCGCCGAGCATGTACTCCTGGTCGCGCCGCGCGTAGCCGCTGGCCAGGATGCGGGCGTCGAAGGCTTCGCCGGTGGGGGTGGTGTGCGAGAAGTAGTCGCGCGCCACCATGTCTTCGGAGTGCCCCTGCGCGGCTGCCAGCAGGCGCGGGTCTTCCGTGAGGGGCGACTCGCCGTGCAGCCCACGTTCACGGTTGATCAGGCACAGGGTCGCGGCCCGCACTTCGGCGATGTTCGCGCTGGTGGGAACCAGTTCGGTGTTGGTGCAGCTCGTGGGAGCGGGAGCGGAGCTCTGCGCGGCGGCTGTACTCGACGGTGGCGCAACGGATGTCTTGTGGACGGGAAGGTTGCGCCGCAGGTTGCTCGGCCGCCTGTGGTGAGAGGGGCGGTAGCGTGCGGCGTGGCCACAGCGGCGGGGCGCGCGCAGGCGGGCTCGCTTGTTGGTGCAGCGGCGCAGGCTCGAGTGGCGGTGCGTGTGGGTGGCGGCCAGCGCGACCGTGCTCGCGCCCAGCGCGGCGCCGATCGCGAGAGCGAGGACGGCCAGGATCGCGGCCGGCCGGTGTTCGAGCTTGAAGCGTGCGGTGGGGTTCAAGGCCTCGTGAGCGAAGTCGCCCGGGCGCCGGCCGGTGGGCTGGCGACGCCGGTGGTTCAGGGCTCACGGGGGCTATCGGCCAGCTTGCTTCACGCTGGCCGCCAGGGCGGCGGGTCGTGGACAAATGGTCGGCAGGCAGCCGGGACAGGAAGGTCCCGGGAAAGGGGTGCGGAAAGGACCGCGAGGAGGGGCACGGAAGGCCACGGGAGCGGGCGCGGAAGGCCACGGGAGCGAGCGCGGAAACGCCCGCGGACAGCGGCGCGGAAGCGCTTCGAACAGCGGGCGAGAGGTCCGGGGAAAGCGCGATGGGGAGTGCGGCCGCGGGCGCCGGGAAGGGCGCCGGAGGGAACGCGGCCGTGGGTGCCGGCGTCCCGGCACCGACGGTGCCTACCCGCGGTTGCCTACCCGCTCAGGACGCGGGCGGTCAGCCTGCGCGTACGGGTTCGCGATGCTCGTGGGGGCGCTGGTCGCGGTTGCCGATCCGCCTGAGCAGCTCGCGCTCGGATTCGGCACCCTTGCGCGTGGCCGCACCCGCCAGCTGGGTGGCTCCCCGCTGCACGGTCCAGTATCCGGTGGGGGTCTGCTTGATCGTAAGTTGGTCTGCTTGAGGCATGTTCTCCTCCGACTCTGTTGGAGCCCCCTGGTGCGGGCCGCCCCACATCCCGGCACGACCTTCCTGCAGCGTTCCGGCCGCGGAGAGTGTCCGTTGGGGACCTCGCCAGCCGTGCAGCTCGTGTCGGTGCGGCTCGAACTCGAGGTTAGGACATGTCCGGCGCGGCGTGTTGCGATACGGATAAATCGGCCGCAATTTCGGCGGTTGTTCTAGCTCGAGAGGCTGTACCCAGGGACGCTCCCGTGATAAACGCTTCCGCCGCGCCCCTCAGGGACCGCGGCGCCCCATCTGGCGTCGGAGGCGATGGACGCGGCGCAGCTCCTCGACCGCCTCGTCCCGCCCGCCCAGGACCGCCACGGAAGCGTCGCCGAGGAGCAGCTCCGGCTCGATCCGCCTGCGCACGAGCTCGCCGGCCACGGCGTCGGCGCGCTCGGCTGAGGCGCCCGGGCGGGAGCTCACCACGCGCTCGAGCCGGCGGCCCCGGAACAGGAGCCCCACGCCGTCGTCGAGCGCCCATCCGCCGGGGATCTCGCCGCCGCGCACGGCCGCCAGCCATACAGGCAGCCGCTCCGGCTCGCCGTCGGCGTGAACGCTCAGCGAACCGTCGAGCAGACCGAGGCCCGCGAGCGTCTCGGGTGCCCCACGCGACCGCGTGACGCCCGCTCCGAACCAGCACATCGCGCCCGCGCTGAGACCCGCGAGCACCGTCCCGCCCTCCCACGCGCGCAGCAGGATGCGGTGGAGACCATGGGCGTGCCAGAGCGCCAGCAGGTTGCGCATCGACCCCCCTCCCACGTACACGATGTCCTGTTCCAGGACGATTTCCTCGAGCGCCCTCGTGGTCTCGCTGAGCCGGAACAGCGACAGATCGCTCGTCACGCACGTGCGGTGGGCAAAGCGCTCCCGGAACGCGTTCAGGTGGGCGCTCGTCTCACCCGAGGCCGTGGGCAGGAACAGGATCTTCGGCTCGGCCGTCCCGGGCAGCGACAGCACGAAGTCGTCGAGGAGCGGGTTGGCGGGCTCCATCGTGAACCCGCCCCCGCCCATCGCGAAGATCAGCCGCCGGTCCTCGCGGGTCTCGGGGGCGGCGCTCACCGGGAGGGCAGCCTCACGCGGCCACCAATGCCGGCCGGCGCGTCCGCCCGCGGGCGCCCTGGCGGACCGCGTCGGCGGCGTCGCCGAGGCTCTCCGCGCCGGCATCCGGTCCCATCCCGCCCGTCGCGGCGGCGGGCGCGGCGCCGAGGTAGCCGACGGCGAGGCGTGTCTCACGGATGCGCCCACCCGACACCGCCACGCGGTAGGCGCCCCCCTGCGGGCAGGAGCTGACGGCGCGGTGCAGGCGGGTCCCGCGGAAGTGCAGGGCGACCCCGTCGTCGGCGGCGTACCCGCCCCGCATGCCGTCCGCCACGGCGCGGTGATATTCCGCGCGGCGGGCTGGCTCGGCGTCGTAGTGGACGCAGTTGGAGAACGGCAGCAGCGCCAGCCCCTGCACCGGGCGCGGCGCTCCATGGAACGCGCTGAGCGCCTCTTGGAACCAGCACAGCGAGCCCGCCGAGGGTCCGCACAGCACGATCCCCTTCCGCCACGCGGCCCGCAGGACCTCATCGAGGCCGTGCGCCCGCCAGGCGCCGAGCATGCTCACCACGTTCCCGCCGCCCACGTAGATCAGCTGCTGCGAGAGGAGGTGGGTCGCTAGGTCATCCTCGACGCCGCCGGTGCCCTGGTCGCGGCGGAACAACGACACGTGACTGGCATCGCAGCTCGCCGCGAAGCGCCGGTAGAAGCGCACGATGTAGTGGTCCGCGTCGCCCGAAGCGGTCGGCAAGAAGCACACCCGCGGACGTTCGGAGCCGATCAGCGAGAGTACGTAGTCGTCCAGCAGCGTCCCGTCGCGCTCCATCGAGAAGCCGCCCCCGCCGAGCGCGACGATCTGGGGGGTTGGAATTGGCACGTTCGCTCCTGGCTCCTTCTCCTCGCAGCGCCCGCCAGTCGGAGTGCGCCGGTTACCACCGGATGATCGGCGTCCTCGCAACGTGCGGATATGGACGCGAGTCCCACATCCGCTGCGGGCCGATGGACAGCCGCATAGTGCCCGCCGCGGCGGGCGCGGCGCCTACAGTTCGACCTCGTGAGCCTCCAAGTGCCGAACGCCGAGCCGGCGGAGATGCCTCCGGCTGGGACTACCTCCGCGGCGATCTCGATGCGCGGCGTGGTCAAGCGCTTCGAGGAGATCACCGCCGTCAACGGACTCGACCTCGAGGTCCCCTCGGGCGTCTGCTTCGGGCTGCTCGGGCCCAACGGGGCGGGGAAGTCGACGACGATGCGGATGCTCACCGCGCAGTCGCTGGCCGACCACGGTGAGATCTCGGTGCTGGGCTATCCGATGCCCCAGGACTCCAAGCAGGCGCGACTGGAGATGGGGGTGGTCCCGCAGCTGGACAACCTCGACGTGGAGCTCACCTGCCGCCAGATCCTGGCGGTGTTCGCGTGGCTGTACCGGATTCCCCGCGCCGAGCACGACCAGGCGATCGAACGCGCCCTGAGGATCGCGAACCTGGTGGCCCGCGCCGACACGATCGTGCGGGATCTCTCCGGCGGGATGCGAAGGCGCCTGCTGGTCGCCCGTGGGCTGATCCACGAACCCCGCCTGGTGCTTCTCGACGAGCCCACCGTGGGCCTGGACCCGCAGGTGCGCCAGGAGCTGTGGAGTCTGATCGACGGCCTGCGTGAAGCGGGCACGACCGTGCTGATGAGCACCCACTACATCGAGGAGGCCGAGCGCCTCGCCGACACCGTCGCCGTGATGTCGGCGGGGCGGATCATCGCCCAGGGGACGCCCGGCGAGCTCGTGCGCGCGCACGCCGGCGAGCAGGTGCTCGAGGTGTACGGAACCCAGACCCAGCTCGAGCGGTTGGGCGAGCTGGCCGCGGCCAGCGGCTGGTCCAGCCGGCGCCACGGCCCCTCGCTGGCGATCCTCCGCGCCGAGTCACTCGACGGCGAGGCTCCCGAGGGCATCCTGCGCCCGGCCAACCTCGAGGATGCGTTCGTGGCGCTCACCGGGGAAGACATCGAATGAGCTCCGACGCCGGGACCGCGGCGACCGCCCTTCCGGTCGACGGCGGCGGGGGCGCGCGCAGGGTGGGGCGCCTGGAACCGGCTGCGCTGGTGGGCGTGATGAGCCGCGACGTGGCGATCTTCGGACGCAACTGGCGCTCGACGACGTTCTCCTCGATCGTCCAGCCCACTGTCTACCTGCTCGCCTTCGGCCTCGGCCTGGGAACGCTGATCGCCCGCGTCGGCCACGTCGACTACGTCCAGTACGTGGCCACCGGGGTGGTGGCCACGGCGATCCTGTTCTCCTCGGCGTTCCCGGGGATGTTCAACACCTTCGTCCGCTGGCAGTTCCAGCGCACCTACGACGCGATCCTGGCGGCGCCGGTGGACGTGGAGGAGCTCGTCACGGCGGAGGTGCTGTGGATCTCGCTGCGGGCGTCCGTGTACGGGCTCTCACCGCTGCTCGTGGGGATCGTGTTCGGGCTGCCCCCGGAAGTCGGAATGCTGCTGGTGGTCCCGATCGGCTTCGTCACCGGATTCGGGTTCGCCTGCTTCGGCGTGGCGATCGCCGCCGTCGCCAAGACGATCGACAACTTCAGCTACATCACCAGCGCCGTGCTCACCCCGCTGTTCCTCGTGGCCGGCACCTTCTTCCCGATCTCCAAATCGAAAAACGAGGGCCTGTGGGTGGCGGCGCAGTTCAACCCCCTGTACCACTGCGTCGAACTTGTCCGCAACGCGACCTTCGGCGAACTCGCACCCGTCGACCTCTACCACGCGGCCGTGCTGGTCGCGTTCGGCCTGCTGATGTGGCGGCTGGCCGTGAGCCAGCTGGGCCGGCGGCTGATCGACTAGCGCGACCACCGTCCGGGCGGAGTCTCAGCCTTCGCTCAGGCTGCTCACAGACCGGGGGTCCATCCTCACGATCCGAATGAGCGCCTCGCCGAACAGTCCGACCCTCGCGGCGTCCAGCCCCTCCGCCGCCGCACCGGCGCACGTGGGTCGTCCGTGGCGGCTGGGCGAGCGCGCCGAGGCGGTCGCCGTGCGGATCGGCCGCCCGGAGCTTTGGTTGCTGATCGGGCTGACCGCGTTCCTGAACCTGTGGGACCTCGGCCGCAACGGGTGGGCCAACGTCTACTACAGCGCCGCCGTGCGCTCGATGAGCTCGAGCTGGCACGACTTCCTGTACGCCTCCTTCGACCGTGCCGGCGTGATGACCGTCGACAAGCCGCCCCTCGCGCTCTGGGTCCAGTCCCTGTCGGTGCGCGCGTTCGGCTACCACCCGCTGGCCGTGCTCGTTCCCCAGGCGCTGATGGGGATCGCCACGGTGGCCTTGACCTACGACCTCGTCCGCCGTCGCTTCGGCCGCCGCGGGGGCTTCGTCGCGGGTCTGGTGCTCGCGCTCACGCCGATGACGGTGGCGATCTCCCGCCACAACAACCCCGATGCGCTGCTGGTGCTCGCCTGCGTGGCGGCGGTGTGGTGTGCGGTCCGGGGACTGGAAGGCGGACGCACCCGCTGGCTGGTCCTGTCCGGTGTCTGCGTGGGGCTCGGCTTCGAGACCAAGATGGGCGTTGCGCTGGCAGTCGTCCCGGGCATCGCGGCCGCCTGGATGTGGGTCGCACCCGCCGCGCGGGGAAGGCTGCACGCGCTGCGCCAGCTGCTCGCGGGCGGCCTCGCGATGGTCCTCGTCGGCGGCGCGTGGCCGGCGCTGGTCGAACTCACCCCGGCGGGCTCCCGCCCGTGGGTCGCCGGCACCAGCGACAACCGCGTCCTGTCCCTGATCCTGGAATACAACGGCCTCGGCCGCGTGGACGGCCAGGCCGGGGGTCCCGCAGGGGGACCGGGGGGGACCCAGAACAACATGTTCGGCGGAGGCTCGGGGCCGTTGCGGCTCTTGAACTCGGCGCTCGGCGGCCAGGTGGGCTGGCTGCTGGGGTTCGCCCTCGTGACCGCCGTGGCGATGCTCGTCGCCTGCCGCCTTCGCCGGCGCGACCCGAGGAGCGGCTGGCTGGTCGCGGTGGGCGGGTCCTTCCTCGTCGGCGCCCTCCTGTTCAGCTTCGCCGGCGGGATCTTCCACCCCTATTACGTGTCCCTGCTCGCCCCCTTCCTCGCAGCCCTCGTCGGTGCCGGTGCGGGCGAGCTGTTCGGGCGGCGCCTGAACGTGCGGCTGGTGGCCCCGGCCGCGATCGCCGCGGGCGCGATCGTCGAGCTCGTGATCCGCGGCCACTACCCGGCCCAGCTCCACTGGCTGGCGCCCGTGGTGGTCGGTGTGGGCATGGCGACGATCGCCGTGGTGACGCTCGCACGTTCCACCCGCGCCCGCACTGTCGCCCTCGCCGTGGCGCTTGCGGCGCTGCTCGCCGCCCCTGCCGCCTGGGCACTCGACACGCTCTCCTATGCCACGAGCTCCACGTTCCCCTCGGGCGGTCCCGCCACGGCGGAGACCGAAGACGGCCAGGGCGTCGGCCCCGGCGCCGGTGGCCGCGCGGGCTTCGCACGCGGCTTCGGCGAAGCCGGCGGCCCCTCCGGCCCCGGCGCTCCTCACGTCGCCGGCCCCGGCATCGGCGGTCCTCCTCCGGGGGCGGGCTTCGGCGGCCGCGCGGGCGTTGGCGGTGGCGCACCCTTCGGCGGCGGCGGCGGCGGTGGCGGCGGCGGCGGTAGCCCGTTCGGCGGCAACTCGGGATCGCTCGAGGCCGCGATTTCCTACGTCGACGCGCACGGGGGCGGCACGCTGGCGGTCTCCAGCCAGTCGGGAGCTGCCGAGTCGATCATCGCCCGCGACGCGAACGTGGCCGGCATCGGCGGCTTCTCCGGCCGCGAGTCGGAGGTCAGTCGCTCGTGGCTCGCCGAGGAGGTGCGCAGCGGCAAGATCCGCTGGGTGCTCGACGAAGAAGCCGGGGCCACCGGGTCGGGCGTCGGCTCCGGCGCATCCCAGGGCCTTGGAGCGTTCGGAGGAGGCAGCCAACTGTTCGGCGGTTCCTCTTCCTCGCGGCTGCCGGGCGGCGGCTCGACGGGACGGCCCTTCGGTCAAACCAGGGTGGGCGCCAAGAAGGTGATGGCGGTGGTGGCAAAAGCGTGTAGCCGAGTCGAACTATCCGGCTCGAGCTCAACCGGCGCCTCGACGGGCGCGAGCTCGACGGCCGCGGGCTCGACGGGCACCGGATCGACGGCCGCTCGGTCCCTGGGCACCGGCGCGACCGTCGCCGGCGGCCTGTACGACTGCAGCGGCGACGCCGCGGCGATCGCCGGCTGACCGCAACATGCCGTTCCCGCGGCGGTTCTGTCGTACATAGGCCGACCCCCTTGGCCCCGGCAGGCGACTCCGGAAGGAGAAGCGCCGGCCGCGTGCAATAACGATCCATTAAAGGGCGCAACTTCCCGCCTACGGGGGCGTCCATATGGGTAGGTAAAGACGTGAACGCAGCTACCGGGAGGTCGTCATGAGGGTCAAGTTGAGGATTCTGCTGTTTGCCGGTGCCGTCATGGGCGCCCTGGCGCTCTCGGCCTCCGCGGCGAACGCCGCTTCCTTCGGCATCGAAAAGTTCGTCGCCGTCAACTGCACGACGGCGACCTGCGCCGAAGAAAAAGTCGGTCCCTTCTCCGAACCTGTGGAAGAAACGCTCGAAGAAGTCGAAGAAAACGAAGAAGCGTTCACGCAGGCCGGCGGGCGGGTCCCGTTCGGCATCACCCACTTCAAGGTCAAGACCGAAGGCCCGAAAGGCGAAGTCCCCGGCCCGCCCGGCGAACAGATACCGGCCGGCGGACCCGTCACGCACATCCGCACCGATGTCGCACCGGGGCTCGCGACCAACCCCCAGGCGGTGCCCGAGTGCTCCCAGGAAGAATTCGGGACAGAAGAACTGGGCTTCAAAGGCAGTGGTGCGTTCGCCGCGCCGACCTGCTCCCCCGCCACCGAAATCGGGAGCAACAAAGTCACGGTCTATGTGGAAGCGATCAAAAAAGACGTGCCTCTCGAAGGCACGGTGTACAACCTCACGCCGGTCGAAGGTCATGCCTCGGAATTCGGCGTCGCCCTCAGCCTCGAACTCCTGGGCAAACCGGGCGTGTTCGCGCACACCCTCATCAAAGGAAACGTCGAATGGGGGAAGGGCTCGGCCCTGCTGCCCAAATACATCGGAACGGGGACCAACGCGGGCGACTACCACGACTACTTCGAAATCGAAGTGTCCTCAGCGCTCCCGCTGGTCGCCTCGCGCCTGGTGTTCATCGGCAACGAAAACCAGGAAACGGAAAAAGCTGACGACTTCATCACCAACGCGACGCGCTGTCCCGGCTCCTCCACCACCACGCTGCGGCTCGAAAGCGAAACGGCAGGGGCCGAAGCCAAACCGTACACGCCGCCCGTCAGCCTCAACAACTGCGGAGCGGTGCCCTTCGAACCCGGCTTCGCGCTGACGCCGGCCACGCTGGTGCAGGACCAGCCCGACGGCTTCACGAACGAAACCACGGTCCACCACGAAACCGCGGCTCCGATCGACAACTCCGAGGTCAAAAGCGTGACCGTCAAGCTGCCCGAAGGCATGACGCTCAACCCGTCGGCCGCCGCCGGCCTGACCGCGTGCACGCCGGCACAGGCGCGCATCACGAGCTCCGAACCGGGTGTGGCATGCCCGTCGACGTCGGAAGTCGGGACCGTCAGCATCGAAGTTCCGACGCTCCCCGCCGGCTCCCTCAAAGGCAGCCTGTATCTCGGCGGGCCCGAATCGGGACCGATCACCGGGCCGCCCTACACCATGTACCTGGACGCGGAGTCCGCCCGCTACGGCGTGTCGGTCCGCCTGAAGGGTGAAGTGTTCCCGAACGAAGAAACGGGGCAGCTCACCACGGTCTTCAACGAACTCCCCGAACAGCCGTTCAGCAACGCGATCCTGCACTTCAAGGAAGGCGCGCTGGCACCGGTGGCCAACCCGCTTGCGTGCGCGAACGTCGCGGCGATTGCGGAACTGGACCCCTACTCCGGGAACGGGATCAAGTCCGTCGCCAGCAACCTGTCGTTCTCGGGCTGCAGCAACCCGCTTGGCCTGTCCCCGACCCAGAGCACGTCCGTCTCGGACGGCAACGCCGGTGACAACACGTCCTTCACCTTCAACCTCGAACGGCCCGAAGGCAACCAGTACCTCTCGCAGGTGACCACCACGCTGCCCAAGGGCCTCGCTGGTGCCGTCCCGGCGGTCGAACAGTGCGGCGAACCGCAGGCCTCCCAGGGGACCTGTGGCAGCGGCAGCCAGATCGGAACCGCGGTCGTGCTCGCGGGGTCCGGTCCCACGCCGTACACGTTCACCGGCCCGGTGTACTTCACGGGTCCGTACAACAACGCACCGTTCGGGCTCTCGATCGCCGTACCGTCGGTCGCCGGCCCGTTCAACCTCGGGACCGTGGTCACGCGTGCGTCGATCAACGTCCAGAAGTACACCGGACAGGTGATCGTCTCGACCGCGCTCCCACGGATCGTCAAGGGCGTCCCGATCCGGATCCGCAAGATCATCGTGACCGTCAACAAGCAGGGCTTCATGAGGAACCCGACCAACTGCGCCCCGCTGACCACCGAAAGCTCGGTCACCGGGTACGTGCCCGGCAGCAGCGAAAGCGCCACGGCCACGGCCAAGTCGCCGTTCCAGGTCGGCAACTGCGCCAAACTGGCATTCAAGCCGGGCTTCACGGCGACGACCTCGGCGAAGGTCTCGAAAGCCAACGGCGCGAGCCTCGAAACGACGATCAAGATGCCCTCGGGCGACTCGAACATCAAGTCGGTGCTCGTGCAGCTGCCCAAGCAGCTCGTTTCGCGGCTGACGACGCTGCAGAAAGCGTGCCTGGCGGCCAACTTCGAAAACAACCCGTACTCGTGCCCGCCCGGCTCGTTCGTGGGCGGGGTGACGGCAAAATCGCCCCTGCTCCCCGGCACCCTCACGGGCCCGGCGATACTCGTGTCGCACGGCGGCGAAGCGTTCCCGGATCTCGACCTGGTCATGAACGGCTCGGGCGTGCGGGTCATCGCCTTCGGCCACACCAAAATCACGAAAGGCATCACGACCACCAACTTCTTCGAAACTCCCGACCTGCCGGTGGACTCGGTCACGGTGAACCTGCCGACCGGATCGCACTCGGCGGTGACGAACAACGGAGACCTGTGCAAGCAGCCGCTCGTGATGCCCACCACCATCACCGGCTGGAACGGTGCCTCGTTCAAACAGAACACGACCATCAAGGTCAAAGGCTGTGGCGTGCGCATCGTCGGTCAGAAGACCGTCGGCAACACCGCGTACATGACGGTCCAGACGTTCGCCGGTGGCCGCATCAGCGGCAGCGGCAACAACCTCAAGACCGTCTACAAGAAACTCAAGAAGGCCTCGAAATCCGTGTCGCTGAAGGTGCCGCTGTCGAGCTCGGGTGAAAACCACGGCCGCCCGCTGAAAGTGCGCGTGCGGGTCGGCTTCGTCCCGAGCAAGAAGGGCGAAAGCACCTCCAAGACCTACAAGACGGTCACCTTCCACTAGCAGCTCCTCCGCGCGCCTGCGATCGACCCTCGCCCCGGTCCCCCCACCGGGGTGAGGGCGGTCGCGCGCTACGTGGGGCGGCCGACGGCTCGTGGGGCGGTCGCGCGCGGCGGCGGCAGGCGCGGCGGGCGTCCCGGTTCGCCGCTGGCCAAACGTCCGCTGGTGGCTTACATTTCACGGACATGGATGTGGGGTCGGGCACGGATGCGTGGAGGACGATGGGAGACGAGGACGGCGAGCAGGCCGCCGCGCTGTTCGCCGGTATCCGCCGGCTGAGCGCGATCGCGGACAGCGCCGCCGAGCCGGAGGAGATCGTCCGGGCGCTCGCCTCCGAGCTGCTGCGCTCTCCCGGAGGCGACGAGGTCCACGTCCACTACCTCGAGCACCCCGGCCGTGACCGCGACGAGCTGGTCGTCGTGTACCTGTTCGACGGGGACGGGCGCCTCAGCTACCGGGTTCCGCGCGCCGAGCGTCCCCCGGGGGTGAGCTGGGTTGCATCGACCGGGAGCAGCTTCCTGGCGGCTCACAGCGAGGAGCTCTCGGCCAGCGTGCCCCGCCTGGCGCAGACGGGGCCGGTCCGTTGCGCCCTGCTGCTGGCGCTCGCCGACCGCGGGGAGGTGCAGGCGGTGGTGACGCTCGTGCGACGCTCCGCCGGCGCTCTGGGTGCGGGGGACGTCGAGCACGCCAGCGCCCTCGTGGAGCAGGCAGCGACCGCGATGGCCCTCGTGCGGGCCCGCGCCGAGGCGGGTACCGACGCGGTCACGGGCTCGTTGAACCACCGCGCCATGCGCCGGCGCCTGGGGGAGGAGATCGACCGCGCCTCGCGCGGTGCCGGCCTGCTGTCGTGCCTGCTGATCGACCTCGACGACTTCAAGGCGGTCAACGACCACTACGGTCACGCCGCCGGCGATGCGCTGCTGCGTAGCGTGGTGAGGGCGCTGGTGGGCGAGTTCCGTGCCTTCGACCGGGTGGCCCGCTACGGGGGCGACGAGTTCGTGGTGATCCTCCCCAACGCCGGGGTGCAGGCGGCCACCGCGGCGGGTACGCGTGCGCTGTCGCGCATGCTCGCGATCCGCGGCGAGGACGGCATGGCCCACGGGGTCTCCGCATCGATCGGCGTCGCCGCCTGGCGGGCGCCGATGGACATCGACGAGCTGCTCGCCGCGGCCGACGCCGCCCTGCTGCGCTCCAAGCGCCAGGGAAAGGGCCGCGTGACCCACGCGCCCGACCCGATCGTCTGAGGCCCGGTCCGGTCTTCCGGTCCCACTCTGCGAGACTCCTCCTCGCAGAACGGGCCCTGCCGGGCGACGGACAGCAGGAGGACGATGTCGCAGAACAGCTTTGGTGCCAGGGACAAGCTCGTCGTCGGCGAGCGCGAGTACGAGATCTTCCGGCTGGAGGTGCTGCAACGCGAGTACGACGTCGCCCGCCTCCCGTTCTCGCTGAAGGTGCTGCTCGAGAATCTGCTGCGCACCGAGGGCAACGGCTCGGTCACCTCCACGGACATCGAGGCGCTTGCCCGCTGGGACGCGAAGGCCGAGCCCAGCAAGGAGATCTCCTTCACCCCGGCGCGCGTGCTGCTGCAGGACCTCACGGGCGTACCCGCCGTCGTGGACCTGGCCGCGATGCGCGACGCGATGGCGGAGATGGGGGGCGACCCCGCCCGGATCAACCCGCTCGCCCCCGCCGAGCTCGTGATCGACCACTCGGTCCAGGTCGACGCGTTCGGCACCCGTGACGCCTTTCGCCTGAACGCCGAGCGAGAGTTCGAGCGAAACCAGGAGCGTTACAACTTCCTGCGCTGGGGCCAGGGGGCGTTCGAGCACTTCGCCGTCGTGCCGCCCGATACGGGGATCGTCCACCAGGTCAACCTCGAGTACCTCGCCCGGGTCGTGTTCGACGACGCCGCCCGCGGGCAGGCCTACCCGGACACGCTCCTGGGAACGGACTCGCACACGACGATGGTCAACGGGCTGGGGGTGCTCGGATGGGGCGTCGGCGGCATCGAGGCCGAGGCCGCGATGCTCGGCCAGGCGGTCTCGATGCTGATCCCCCAGGTGCTCGGCTTCCGCCTGCACGGTGAGCTGCCGGCGGGAACCACCGCGACCGACCTCGTTCTCACCGTCACCGAGAAGCTGCGCCAGCGCGGCGTGGTCGGGATGTTCGTCGAGTTCTACGGCGCGGGGCTCGCGTCGCTGCCGATCGCCGACCGCGCCACGATCGGCAACATGTCGCCGGAGTTCGGGTCCACCTGCGCGATCTTCCCGATCGACGCGGAGACGCTCGACTACCTGCGCCTGACCGGACGCCCGCAGGAGCGGATCGCACTCGTCGAGGCCTACGCCCGTGAGCAGGGCCTGTGGCACGACGAGCACTCCGACGAGCCCACCTTCTCCGACCACATCGAGCTCGACCTCGCCGAGGTGGAACCGTCGCTCGCAGGCCCCCGCCGTCCCCAGGACCGCATCCCTCTGCGCAGCGCGAGCTCATCGTTCCGCGAGGCGCTCGCCGAGATCACCGGCCGCGACGGCGAGGAGGAGCCCGTCGGTGACGCCCACGACGAGGCCGTCGAAGAGAGCTACCCCGCCTCCGACCCGCCCGCCAACGGCGTCCCCGGGTACCGCCCGGAGGAGCCCGTGGAGACGCTCCATCCTGCAGGCGCGGCCGCCGGCGCCCACGCCGCCGCGGCCACGCTCGAGCGCAGCCACAGCGCCCAGCCGGTGACGCTGGACGGCGAGAGCTTCGAGCTCGACCACGGGGACGTGGTGATCGCTGCCATCACGAGCTGCACGAACACGTCGAACCCGTCCGTGATGGTGGGGGCCGGGGTGCTTGCGCGCAACGCCGTCGCGCGCGGGCTGAAGTCCAAGCCGTGGGTGAAGACCTCGCTCGCCCCCGGGTCCAAAGTCGTGACCGAGTACCTCGACCGCGCGGGTCTCACCGAGCCCCTGGAAGAGCTCGGCTTCAACCTCGTCGGCTACGGCTGCACCACCTGCATCGGCAACTCGGGGCCGCTGCCCGAGCCCATCTCCGAGGCGGTGGGTGAGGGGGAGCTGGCGGTGGTCTCCGTGCTGTCGGGCAACCGCAACTTCGAGGGACGCATCAACCCCGACGTGAAGATGAACTACCTCGCCTCCCCGCCGCTGTGCGTGGCCTACGCGATCGCCGGGACGATGGACATCGACATCGTCGAGGACCCGATCGGCCGCGACCGGGACGGCCGCGCGGTGTACCTGCGCGACATCTGGCCCTCCGAGCAGGAGGTCGCCGAAACGATCGCCAGCAGCGTCCAGGCCGACATGTTCCGCCGCAGCTACAGCGAGGTGTTCGAGGGCGACGAGCGTTGGCGCGGCCTGCCCGTACCCGGCGGCGAGCGCTTCGCCTGGGAGCCCGAGTCGACGTACGTGCGCCTGCCCCCCTACTTCGAGGACATGCCCCCGCAGCCTGCCCCGCTGCGCGACGTCGAGGGCGCCCGCGTGCTCGCGCTGCTCGGTGACAGCGTCACCACCGACCACATCTCTCCCGCCGGCTCGATCAAGCGTGACAGCCCGGCGGGCCTGTATCTCCAGGAGCAGGGCGTGAGCCCTCGCGACTTCAACTCCTACGGCGCCCGGCGGGGCAACCACGAGGTGATGGTCCGCGGGACGTTCGCCAACATCCGCCTGCGAAATCTGCTCGCCGGCGATCGCGGGGAGCTCCCCGAAGGCGGCTACACCTACCACCTCTCCGCCCAGGGAGCCGAGCAGACGACGATCTACGAGGCGGCCATGCGCTACGCGCGCGAAGGAGTCCAGCTGGTGGTGCTCGCAGGACGCGAGTACGGGACCGGCTCGTCCCGCGACTGGGCCGCCAAGGGGACCAAGCTGCTGGGCGTGCGGGCGGTGATCGCGGACAGCTTCGAGCGCATCCACCGCTCCAACCTGATCGGCATGGGGGTGCTGCCGCTGCAGTTCCCCCGCGCGGACGGCCCGCGCTCGCTGGGGCTGACCGGCGAGGAGCGCTTCTGGATCGAGGGGCTGGCCGCGGCCACCCCACCCGGGGAGCCGATGCCGACCGAGCTGCCCGTTCGCGCGGTTGCCCCGGACGGCCGCGAGGTCGCCTTCGACGCCCGCGTGCGCATCGACACCCCGCGGGAGGCCGAATACTTCCGCCACGGCGGGATCCTCCAGTACGTGCTCAGGAGCCTGCTCGCGGGATGAGCCCGCAGGCACGGCGCACGCCCGCGCGCAAACGTACCCCCGCCGCCCGCCGGTCCGCAAAGGGCACGGGACGTGCCAAGGGCGAGACCCCCGAGCTGCTGGCCGAGCTGCTGAGCGCCCGTGGGGCCTCCGGTCACGAGGCGGCGCCGGTGGCGATCTGGAGCAGGGCGGCCGAGGGCTTCGCGCGCGTGGAGACCGACGCGATCGGCACGCCCGCCGCCCTGCTGGCGCCCCGGGCGCGCGGACGCTCGCGCTCCGGCGGCTCGCGGGAGCAGGCCGCCAAGCGGATGCTGCTGATCGGCCACATCGACGAGATCGGCCTGATCGTCACCCACATCGACGACGACGGCTACCTGTGGGTGCGCGAAGTGGGGGGCTGGGACCCCCAGATCCTGATCGGCCAGCGGGTCGTCGTCGACACCGCCGCCGGTCCCCTGCCCGGGGTGGTGGGCCGCAAGCCCATCCACCTGCTGCGCGACGAGGAGCGCAAGAAGGTGCCCGAGCTGTCCGACCTGCACATCGACATCGGCGCCCGCGACGGCAAGCACGCGTCGGAGCTCGTGAGGGTCGGCGACGTGGCCGTGATCGACGCCGGCCCGCTGCGGCTCCAGGACGGGCGCCTTGCCTCGAGGGCGCTCGACAACCGTCTCGGCTCGTATGTAGCGCTCGAGGCGCTACGGCAGGTCGCCGAGGCGGGGGGCTCGACGTGGGAGATGGGGGCGGTCGCGGTCGTGCAGGAGGAGACGACCTTCGGCGGGTCACGCACGAGCGCCTTCGCGCTCGCCCCCGACGCCGCGATCGTGATCGACGTGACCCACGCCACCGACGCCCCCGGCATCGAGGTCAAGCCGTCGGGAAAGCACCCGCTCGGCTCGGGCCCGGTGATCGGCCGCGGCTCGACCCTCCACGAGGGCGTGTTCGAGCTGCTCTACGAGACCGCCCGCTCGGAGGGGATCCCGTTCACGATCGAAGCCTCGGGCCGCGCCACGGGCACCGACGCCGACGCGGTCCACGCCAGCCGTGCGGGCGTGCCCACGGGCCTGGTGATGATCCCCGTGCGCTACATGCATTCGCCCGTGGAGACCGTCGACCTGCAGGACGTGGAGGCCACCGCCAGCCTGCTGGCGGCCGCGGGGCTGGCGCTGACGCCCGACCAGGCCTTCGTTCGATAGGCCCGGTCGGGCCGCGCTCGGTTAGGCGGCGGGCTCCAGTTCGGTCATCTCGGAGGCCTCGTAGGGCTTCCCGGGGGAGCCGCCGATGACGAGCATCCGCAGGCCCTGGGGGCCGGCGAGCACCTTGCGTTTGGTGGCGCCGGGAACACACACCATCGTTTCCCGGTCCATCGCCACGCTCTCGCCTTCGACGTCCATCGTGCCCGAGCCGTCGAGCACGACGTAGACCTCCTCCTGGTTGTCACCCGCGTGGTCGTGTTCGGGGTAGTCGCTGTAGTCCGGCGGCATCGCGATCACCTGCATCCCGAACGAGCTCACGCCGAGCTCTGCCCGGGCCTTGATGAACCCGCCCCCGAAACCCGCCTGCATGTCGCTGATCTTCTTCGCTGTGTAGTCGGCCATGGGCGCAACCTATCCGATCGCGAGCGCCAGCTGCCGTGACTGGACGAGCAGGACCCCGTCGTGGGACCAGATGGAGGCGTCCTCCTCGAAGAAGCCTTCGTGGATCAGCTGCGAGGTCGTGCGTGCGAGCACCAGCTCGTGGGGGTCCGGCGAGGCCCCGTTTCGGCCGGGCCGGGGCAGGGCGGTGCGGAAGTGGATCGTGAGGTCGATCGTGGGCGCCGGCGCCGGTCCCGCCAGGCGCAGGAACGGCGTCGGGATCAGGGCGTCGGTGAAGAACGCCAGCGCCAGCGCGTCGAGCGGGCGCGGCTCCACCAGGCCGAGCCACCCGCCGGTGTCCATCGGCTGGTCGGGGTCGCTGAAGGGCATGCCCCCGAAGCGCGGCTGCAGCGTGATGTAGCGCGCGAACGCCGGCCCGTGCTCGAGCGGGATCAGCGTGCCCGGCTCCCGGTCGGGGGTCGGGGGCGAGACGTGCGGCATCGCCACCTCGCTCAGCTCCGGCCCCTGCCACGGCACCGAGAAGGCCGCCAGCGCCAACGCCATCGTGACCCCGCCCTGGCTCATGCGGGCCGACAGCGAGCTGAGCGAGCGCCCGTTGCGCTCGATCGTCGTGTCGATCACGATCGGCCCCTCCTCCGGCGCCCTCAGGAAGTGGATCGTCAGCGAGCGGGGCGAGCGCCCCGGGTCCCGGAGCGCCTCCGTGAGCGCGCGCAGGATGATCGCCGACAGGTAGCCCCCGTGGGGACCACGTCCGGCGCGCCACCCGTGCGCCACCTCGGCCGCGAAGGAGCCGTGGTCGCCCTCGAGCGAGAGGGTCTCCACGGCGGTGTCGCGGTCGAAGGGCCCGGGCCCCCCGTCCCGCACGGGCTCAGCCACGCACCAGCCGCTTGTAGGTGATGCGGTGTGGGCGGTCGGCCGAGGCGCCGAGCAGCGAGCGGCGGTGCTCCTCGTAGGCCTCGAAGTTGCCCTCGAACCACGTGACCTGGGAGTCCCCCTCGAAGGCCAGCACGTGGGTGGCCACGCGGTCCAGGAACCAGCGGTCGTGCGAGATCACCATCGCGCACCCCGGGAACGACAGCAGCGCCTGCTCGAGCGCCCTGAGCGTGTCGACGTCGAGATCGTTGGTGGGCTCGTCGAGCAGCAGCAGGTTGCCGCCCGCGCTCAGCACCTTCGCCAGGTGCACGCGGTTGCGCTCGCCCCCCGACAGCACCCCGACGCGTTTCTGCTGGTCGGAGCCCCTGAAGTTGAAGCCGGCGGTGTACTGGCGGGAGTTGACCTTCCGTTCGCCCAGCGCGAGCTGGTCCTCGCCGCCGGAGATCTCCTCCCACACGGTCTTGTCCGGGTCGAGGCTGTCACGGGACTGGTCCACGTACGCCAGCTTCACCGTGTCGCCCAGCTCGAGCGTCCCGGAGTCGGGCTCCTCCTGGCCGGTGATCATGCGGAACAGCGTGGTCTTGCCGGCGCCGTTGGCACCGATCACGCCGACGATCCCGGCGCGCGGCAGGTCGAACGACAGCGACTCGATCAGCAACCTGTCGCCGTAGCCCTTGGTGAGGCCGGTGGCGCTCAGCACCCGCTCGCCGAGCCGGGGTCCCGGCGGGATGTAGATCTGGACGTCCTCGAGCTTGACGTTGCGCTCCTCGGCGACCAGCTCCTCGTAGCGAGCCAGGCGGGCCTTCGATTTCGTGCGCCGCCCCTTGGGGTTTGTGCGCACCCACTCCAGCTCGGCGGCGATCGTGCGCTGACGGGCCTTCTCGGTGCGTTCCTCCTGCTCCAGCCGAGCCTGCTTCTGCTCGAGCCAGCTCGAGTAGTTGCCTTCGTAGGGGATGCCCCGGCCGCGGTCGAGCTCGAGGATCCAGCCGGCGACGTTGTCGAGGAAGTAGCGGTCGTGGGTGACGGCCACGACGGTCCCCTTGTACTCCGCCAGGTGGCGCTCGAGCCACGCCACCGACTCGGCGTCGAGGTGGTTGGTGGGCTCGTCGAGCAGCAGCAGGTCGGGGGCGCTCAGCAGCAGCCGGCAGAGGGCCACCCGCCGGCGCTCGCCGCCCGACAGCACCGACACGTCGGCATCGGGCGGCGGCAGGCGCAGGGCGTCCATCGCGTAGTCGAGCTGGGTGTCGAGGTTCCACGCGTCGGCGGCGTCGATCTTGGCCTGGATCTCGGCGAACTCCTCGGCCGTGTCCTCCGAGTAGTCGGCGGCCAGCTCGTTGAAGCGGTCCAGCAGCGCCTTCGTCTGGGCGACGCCGTCCTCGACGTTGCCCCTGACGTCCTTGCTGTCGTCCAGTTGAGGCTCCTGCTCGAGCATGCCCACGCTGGCTCCCGGCGCCAGGGCAGCCTCGCCGCGGTACTCCTGATCGGTGCCGGCCATGATCCGCAGCAGCGAGGACTTGCCTGCGCCGTTGTAGCCGAGGACCCCGATCTTGGCCCCGGGCAGGAAGGCCAGCGTGATGTTCTCGAGCACCGTCTTGTCCGGCTGATGGACCTTCGAGAGTCGGTGCATCGTGAAGACGTATTGGGCGGACACTCGCACCCAGGATATGCGCTGGCGGTGGTCGCTAACGTTGATGGGTCATGCCCGGGGCGATCCTCGATATCGAGCAGCACCTCCTGCTGCTGGAGCTCGACGCGCCCTTCGACAAGCGCGACGTCCAGCTCGCCCGGCGCAAGATGGCCAAGCGCTGGCACCCCGACGTGGCCCCCGCGGGGCGCCAGTTCGAGCACGAGCGGCACCTGAAGGCGATCAACGAGGCGGCCGACCAGCTCGAGCGGCTGGCGGAGGGCTCCCGCGGCGGTCGTGTGTCCGAGAACGCCGTGAAGGCGAGCGCCGCCGCCGCCCGTCGCGAGCGCGAGGAGGCCGGCAGGCGCGCCTACGAAGCCGAGCAGCGCGCCCGTGCCGAGGCCAAAGACCGGGCCAAGAACGACCCCTTCGGAAGCCGCGTTCCCGACCACTCGGTTGTGCACCGCTACGCCCGCTGCACCACCTATCCCGAGTGGGGCGTGGGCACCGTCACCGGCATCTACTTCTCCTCGCACCCGACCCACGAGTCCAACGGCGCCAACGGCTCGGCCGGCGCCAACGGCTCGGCCGACGACGACGTGCAGCAGTGGGCGCGGGTCAAATTCAGCCACGGCGTGCGCACCGTGCCCGCCGGCAGCATGAAGTTCGTGGACTTCTCCAAGCCCGATCCGGCCGAGGAGCGTGTCGAACGCTTCCTGATCGCGGCCCAGCGGGCGATGGCCGAAGAGGAATACGAGCTCGCCGCCCAGCGGCTGATCTACGCGCGTGACGCCGAGCCCCGGAATGTCGCCGTGCTGCGTCTGATGACGCTGGCCTTCTGGCAGGCCGGCAAGCTCGAGGCCGCCGCCCGCGCGGTCCGCGACTGGGCCCGGGTCGACTCCAAGCGCCCCGCTCCCCACCGCTTCGCCGCCAGGATCTACGAAGACATGGGAGCGATCGACCTGGCCGCCGAGGCGGCGGAGCGCGCGGCCGACCGCGGTCCCGGCGATGCCGGGGCGTGGGAGCGTCTCGGACGCCTGCGCCTGCGCCTGGCCGACCGTGAGGGCGCCCTTCGGGCGCTCGAGCGGGCGCTCCAGGAGGGCGCCGGTGAGGAGGTCAGGGAGCTGATCGACGAGGCGCTGGCGCTCGACCCCTCGCCCGCCGTCTAGCGCTCGTCCGCGGCCATGCCCACCGAGGAGCCGCTGCCACGCTCGCTGGTGTGGGCCACCGACATCCAGGTGCTGCCGCGCAGCCGGGTGCTGGAACGCCGCGACGGATACCTGGTGGTGCGCTCGCCCGAGAACCCCTCCCACCACTGGGGGAACTTCCTGCTGTTCGACGCGCCCCCCGCGGCCGGGGACGGCACCCGCTGGGAGCAGCTGTTCGAGGCCGAGTTCCCACGCCCGTCGGGCGTCGCCCACCGGGCATTCGGGTGGGACCGCGCCGACGGCGCGCTCGGCGAGGCGCCCGTGGAGTTTGCCTCCCGCGCCTACGAGTTGGAGCAGATCGTGGGCCTGTGCGTGCTGGCGGGCGGCGCGCGCTCACACCCACGGGAGAACCGCGAGGTCACGATCGCGGAGCTCGATCCCGGCCCGGGAGGCGACCCGCAGCTGTGGGAGCAGGTCGTGGAGATCTGGGTGTCCTCCTCGGAAGTGGAGGCCGCTCGGGAGGCCACGCGCCGCGCCTTCGTGCGGGCGCGTCTCGGCGAGCTGCGGGCACTGTTCACGGCAGGGATGGGGTCGTGGTATGTCGCCCTGGACGCGTCCCGCAAGGAGGTGGTCGGATGCTGCGGGATCGTCGCCGACGGGTCGCGGGGGCGGTTTCAGTCCGTCGACACGCGGGCGGACTGGCGCCGCCGCGGGGTCTGCTCGAGGTTGGTCGTCGAGGCCTGCCGGCACAGCGAGCGCGAGCACGGCGTCGAACGCTTCGTGATCGCCGCCGACGCCGGCTACCACGCCCTCGGGCTGTACGAATCGCTCGGGTTCGAGCCGGTCGAGCGGACCGCCGGCGTGTGTCTCGACCCGACCGACACGCGTGCGGGTGGCGACGGCGACACGGCGGTCGCCGAAGGGCAACGAGGGGCGTCCGCTGATTGACCACGGGCCCGGTGTTGCCCGGGCCCGTGGCGGAGGGAGGGATGGGATCTACTTGTCGATGACGAAGGAGCCCGCTGCCGCCTAGGCAGATGGGAAGCTCCCCGCCAAACCTTGACTTTCACACAGTATCCCACGCCGAGGCGGAATTGGTCGTCCGCCCTTCCGGAACGGAACTCGAAGTCCGCTCGATGGGGAGACGGGGTCGGGGATTCGGGGGGCCCGGGCGCCCGCTGGAGGGGTGGTGGACCCCACGGAGGCCCGGGGCTCTGTCGCAGGGGCCGGGCCTCCAGGCGGCGGACCTACAGGATGTTGACCGCGCGCGAGATGATCAGCCCGATCGTCACGATGGAGATGATCGACTGGATCCCCATCACGGACTTGGCGGTGTGGCTGAGGGGCATCGTGTCGGTGGGGGAGAAGGCGGCGGCGTTGGTCAGCGACACGTACAGGTAGTCGAGGAACTGCGGCCGCCAGCCCGCGGGCTGGATCGAGTCGTCGCTCATCTGCGGGAACAGGAAGTCGGGATCGCCGTCTTCGCCGCCGGCGCGCCGGCCGGGACCGCCGCGGTCGATCTCCCAGTACCACAGGCCGAAGATCATGAAGTTCGTGAGCCAGATCAGCATGCCCGCGATGATCAGTTCGTGGCCGTTCTCGGGGATCTTCCTGTGCAGGAGGTTGTGAGCGAGCAGATACAGCGAGGCGGCGTTCGCGGCGCTCACGATCGCGATCAGGCCAACCGTGACGCGGCGGCGGACGGCGTGGTGGCCTTCCAGGCGCCGGGGCGTCGCCACGACCAGCCCGATCACCAGCACGGCCTCCAGCGACGGGAGCACGAATCGCGTGCCGACCGCCAGCCGGTCGGGGAGGCTCAGCTGCAGGGCGATCGCAGCGATCACCGTCAGGCGGGCCGGCCACGAGGACTCCGGGACACCCGGCGGCGGATAGGGCCGGCGGGAGGACGCTGGCGATTCAGAGGCCACCTCGGCCAGAGCGTAAGGACCGTCCCGGCCATCTCTGTGCGTGCCGGGCGGCGGCGCGCACGGGACCGCAGGATCGCCCGCCGCAACCCCGACCGGCGCTAGCCTGCATGGGAGATGGGCATCGAGAGCCCCATCCACCTGCTGTTCATCGGCATCGTCGCGCTGCTCGTGCTCGGCCCGAAACGGCTGCCCGAAATGGCGAAACGGCTGGGTGACGGCGTGCGCGAGTTCCGCCAGGCGATCGACGCCGGCACACGGCAGCACGAGAACCCGCCTGTGCAGCACGAGCCCCCGCCCGCGCCGCCCGCCGACCCGGTGGCCGCCCCGCCGCCGCAGCCGCCCGACGTCGAGGGCACCCCGCCGCACGCCTGACCGGGCACGCGCACGCCTGACCGGCGGGCACGCTACCGTCGCGCGATGCGCCTGATCGTCGCGCGCTGTGAGGTCGCCTACGCCGGGAGGCTCACCACCGTGCTGCCGGAGGCGGTGCGGCTGCTGATGCTCAAGCCCGACGGCACCTTCATGGTGTGGTCCGACGGGGGTGGCTCGGCCGTGAAGCCGCTCAACTGGATGACCCCTCCCACGGTCGTCGAGGAGGTTCACGAGGACGGTGGGCTGGCGCGGCTGACCGTCAGGGCCCGCGGCGGCGAGGAGTGCCTGGAGCTGAGGATCGCCGAGGTGCTGAGCGACGTCGAGCACGAGCTCGACGCGCAGGCGGGGCTCGAGAAGGAGGGCGTGGAGCGCGAGCTGCAGCAGCTGCTGGCCGACGCCCCCGAGCACTGCGGGGAGGGGTTCCGGCTGGTCAAGCGGGAGTGGCCGACCGACATCGGTCCCGTCGACCTGATGTGCCGCGACGTGGGGGACGAATGGGTGGCGGTCGAGATCAAGCGCCTGGCGACGATCGACGCCGTCGAGCAGCTGTCCCGCTACCTCGAGCGGATCCGGCGCGACCCCGCGCTCGGCTCCTGTCGCGGGGTGCTGGCAGCCGAGCGGATCAAGCCCCAGGCACGGGTCCTCGCGGGCGCGCGGGGAATCGAGTGCGTCGAGGTGGACCTGCAGGTGCTCCGCGGCGAACGCGAGCCCGACCTGCGCCTGTTCGCCGCCTGAGGCGCGTGCACGGATAGGCTTCGCGGCCCCGACCAAGGAGCGAGCCGATGACTGACAACAACGCCGGCGAGGAACAGCCGGTCCTCACCGAGCGGCGCGGCAACGTGCTGCTCATCACGCTCAACCGGCCCGAGGTGCGCAACTCCGTCAACGCCGCACTCGCGGCGGCGGTGGCCGGAGCGCTGGACGAGCTCGACGCCGACGAGGGCCTTTCGGTCGGGGTGCTCACCGGTGCCGGGGGCTTCTTCAGCGCGGGCATGGACCTCGGGGCGTTCGTGCGCGGCGAGTCCCCCTGGTTCGGCGACCGCGGGTTCGCCGGCATCGCCCAGCGCTCGGCGCAGAAGCCGCTGATCGCGGCGATCGAGGGCTTCGCGCTCGCGGGCGGGATGGAGATCGCATTGGCCTGCGACCTGATCGTGGCTGCCAGGGGGGCCAAGCTCGGGATCCCCGAGGCGAAGCGCTCGCTGGTGGCCGCCGGGGGAGCGCTGCTGCGGATGCCCAAGCGGATGCCATACCACGTGGTGATGGAGCTGGCGCTCACGGGCGACCCCATGCCGGCCGAGCGCTTCGAGGAGTTCGGTCTCGTCAACCACCTCGCCGACCCCGGATCGGCGCTCGACGTCGCGCTCGAGCTGGCGGGGCGGATCGCCGGCAACGGCCCGCTCGCGTTGATCGCCACCAAGCGGATCCTGCAGGAGCAGTTCGACTGGAGCACCGCCGAGATGTGGGACCGCCAGGGCGCGATCTCGGGCCCCGTGTTCGCCTCCGAGGACGCCAAAGAGGGGGCGGCCGCCTTCAAGGAGAAGCGCGAGCCCGTGTGGCAAGGGCGCTAGCCGCTGATAGCCGGCCGGGGTCGCTCGCGAGGCCGCGATCGTGGGACACCCCACGGACGGGGGATCGCCGCGGACGGGCGTGACGGCCGGCGGTCGGGCGTCAGTACCCGCGGCGCTTGCGCCGGCGCTGGGCCATGATCGCCCGGAAGCGCCGCCAGAGGGCGCGCATCAGCGCTCGCCCGGGGTCTTGCGCGGGTACTGGGAGATCGGCACCCGCAGGTCGATGGACGTGGTGAGGATGCGGTTCTGTTCAGCCATGTGGGCGGCGGGATAGCCCTCGCCCGGGCTCGCCCGCTCGGGGCGCCCGACGTAGCCGAAGTGGATCTCGGCGGGCATGATCTGCATCAGCCGCGGGAACATGTGGGCGCGGGCACCCATGTTGCGAGGCTCCTCCTGCACCCAGAGGATCTCCTTGAGTTTGGGGTATTTGCCGATCAGCTCGAGGATCTGACCTTCGGGGAACGGGTACAGCAGCTCGACCCTCCCGACCGCGAGGCCGACGTGCGAGGGCCGTTCGGACTGGCCGATGAGGTCGTAGTAGATCTTGCCGGTGCACAGCACCAGGCGCGTGACCTTCTCGTCCTCCACCCCCGGCTCGGCCAGCACGGGCTGGAAGCGGGTGCCCTCGGCCATGTCGGCGATGGCGCTCGCGGCCTGGGGCAGGCGCAGCAGCGACTTCGGCGTCATCACCGCGAGCGGGCGCTGCTTGGCGATGCGTGCCTGACGGCGCAGCAGGTGGAAGTACTGGGCCGGCGTGGTGGGGCTGGCGACCCGGATGTTGCCCTCCGCGGCCGCCCGCAGGAACCGCTCCAGGCGCGCCGAGGAGTGCTCGGGGCCGGACCCCTCGTAGCCGTGGGGCAGCAGCAGCGTCAGGCGGGACGTCTGTCCCCACTTGGCCAGCCCGGAGGTGATGAACTGGTCGACGATCACCTGGGCGGAGTTGACGAAGTCGCCGAACTGGGCCTCCCACAGCACGAGCGTCTCCGGGGCCTCCTGGCTGTAGCCGTACTCGAAGCCCAGGCACGCGAGCTCCGACAGGGGGCTGTTGTGGAGCTCGAGTGGAGCCTCTGCGTCGGGAAGGTTCTGGATCGGACACACGGTCTGGCCGTTCTTGGCGTCGTGCAGGACCATGTGCCGCTGGCTGAAGGTGCCGCGCTCGGTGTCCTGCCCCGTGAGCCGCACGGGGGTGCCCTCGGTCAGCAGCGAGGCGAAGGCCAGCCCCTCGGCGTGGGACCAGTCGATGTTCTTCTCGTGGGGGTCACCTGCCAGTGCTTCGCGGCGACGGTCGAGCTGTTTGACGAGCTTGGGGTGCACGGTGAAGCCCTCGGGTACGCGCAGCAGCGAGGTCCCGAGCTGGCGCAGGCGGTCGACCGGTACGGAGGTCTCGACTTCGGGGCTGGGGGAACGGTCGAGCTGGTACTCGCCGGTTACGTGCTGCTCGCCTTCGGCGACGGCTGCGATCTTCTCCTTCAGGTGCTGGTGGAGGTTGGTGAGGTTGTCCCACACCTCCTGGGCCTGGCGGTCGACCTCCTCGCGGGTGATCACGCCTTCGGCAACCAGCCGGTCTGCCCACAGTTCCGCCACGCGTTTCTTGTTCTTGATCTTCGCGTACATCTCTGGCTGCGTGTAGGCGGGCTCGTCGGACTCGTTGTGGCCGAAGCGGCGGTAGCCGATGAGGTCGATCAGCACGTCGTGGCCGAACTCCTGGCGGAAGGCGTAGGCGAGGCGCACGGCGCTGATGCAGGCGGGCACGTCGTCGGCGTTGACGTGGATGATCGGCACGTCGAAGCCCTTAGCGAGGTCCGACGCCCAGCGCGTGGAGCGGGCGTCGTCGGGGTCGGTGGTGAAGCCGATCTGGTTGTTGGTGATGATGTGGACGGTGCCGCCGACCTTGTAGCCGTCGAGCGCCTGCAGGTTGAGCGTCTCGGACACGACGCCCTGGGCGGGGAACGAGGCGTCGCCGTGGATCACGATCGGCATCGCGGCGTTGGTGTCCTGGTGGGCGTGGGGCCCGTGCCGCGAGGTCTGGGCCGCGCGCGTGGCGCCCTCGACCACCGGCGAGACGTACTCGAGGTGGCTGGGGTTGGACTCGAGGTTCACCCGGATCGTGCCCCCCTCCGGGAGCTCGTAGGTGCCTTCGGTGCCGTGGTGGTACTTGACGTCGCCGGTCCCGCCCTGCGGGATCGTGGTGACCGCCTCGAGCGTGGAGGCGCCCTCGAACTCGGCGAAGATCGTGTCGTAGGCGCGCCCGAGGTTGTGGGCCAGCACGTTGAGCCGGCCACGGTGGGCCATCCCCACCACGACCTCCTGGCCACCGTGCGCTGCGCACAGCTGGATCAGCTCGTCGAGCATCGGCACGGTCATGTCCAGTCCCTCGATCGAGAACTGGTGCTGGCCGAGGTAGGCCTTGTGCATGAAGCGCTCGAGCGCGTCCACCTCCACGAGCCGTTTGAGCAGCGTGGTGCGCTCGCTGGTGGTGAGCTCGTGCCGGAAGGCTCCCGACTCGATGTGCTCGCGCAGCCACACCCGCTGACGGTGGGACGCGATGTGCTCGACCTCATAGGCGATCGTGCCGCAGTAGGTCTCGGTGAGGTGCGGGAGGGCGTCCGCGAGGGTCGCTCCGGGGACGTACATCTGGAAGATGCTGGCGGGGAGTTTCGCCTGGATCTCGGGGGTGAGTCCCAGCGCCTGGGGGTCCAGCCCCGGGTCACCCTCGGGCTCGCTGCCGAGTGGGTCGAGGTGGGCCGCGAGATGGCCGTGGGAGCGCACGCGGGTGACGTAGATGGTGGCGGCGTGGACCGCGTCCAGCAGGTCCTCGTCGGGCGCGGCCTCGACCTGGCGAGGGGCCGCGGCGGGAGTCCCGGCGGGGGCGATCAGCGACAGCACCGGCGGGGGCGGGGGCGGGCCCAGCTCGACGCCGAGCGGCGGGAACACCTGCTCGTAGAAGCCGTGCTCGCCCTTGAGGTGCTCCTCGATCAGGCCCAGGAAGCGTCCTGACTCGGCTCCCTGGATGATGCGGTGGTCGTAGGTGGAGGTCATCGTCACGACCTTCTCCGCACCGATCGTCTCGCCGATCTGCTGCAGACCCACCGGGTATCCGATCGAACCGCTGGCGATGATCGTGCCCTGACCGTTGACGAGTCTCGGGACTGAGGCGACGGTGCCGAGCCCGCCGGGGTTGGTGAGCGTGATGTTCGCCCCCACGAGGTCGTCCGGAGCGAGCCGATTGGTGCGCGCTTTCTCGATCAGCGCGTCGTATGCCTCGACGAAGCGGTCGAAGGGGAGCCGGCCGGCGTCGACGATCACCGGCACCATCAGGGTCCGCGTCCCGTCGGTCTTCTCGACGTCCACCGCGATCCCCAGGTTCACGTGCTCGTCGTGGACGCGGTTGGGCTTGCCGTCGATCTCGAGGAAGTGGTCGCGCATCACCGGCATCTGTTCGGCGGCCTTTGCGATGGCGTAGGCGATCAGGTGGGTGAACGACACCCGCAGGCCGGCCGCCTTCAGTTCCCGGCGGCGGGCGTCGAGCACGGTCACGGGGAGCGTGCGGAAGCTCGTGGCCGTCGGGATCGACAGCGACTGGGTCATGTAGCGGGCGAGCGCCGCGGCGCCTCCCCGCAGCTGCGTGGCGCCCTGCTCCTCGGTCGCCGTCGGCGCGGGCAGCGTCGCCGATCCGTTGCCCGCACCGCCGCCGTCGGCTGCCGCGAGCACGTCCGACTTGGTGATCCGCCCCGCCGGCCCGCTGCCCGAGAGCTGCTCGAGGTCCACGCCCTTGGCGGCGGCGGCCCGGGCGGCCACCGGGGAGACCTTCACGCTTGAAGGACCTTCGTCGGCGGCTGCGGTCGTCGCCGGGGGGCCGCTCGCGGGCGCCGCCTGAGCCGCCGGCCCCACGGACTCCGACGCACTCGGCGTGGGCGCCGCGGGACGCTCGGCGGCTGCACCGTCCTTGGCGGTGGCGATCCTCGCGATCACCTGGCCGACGGTCACGGTCTCACCCTCAGCCACGAGGATCTCCGCGACCGTGCCCGAAGCGGGGGCCGGAAGCTCGACGTCCACCTTGTCGGTGGAGATCTCCACGATCGTCTCGTCGCGCCTGATCGCCTCGCCCACCTTCGCGCGCCATTCGAGGATCGTGCCCTCGGTGACCGACTCCCCGGCGGCGGGGGTGACGACGTCCACGAGCTCGCCCGTGGCGGCGTCGCCGGGGGAAGTCTCAGCGGCAGCCGCGGGTGGTGGTGCCGTTGCCGTACCGCCGTCCGCGTGCACGCCGTTGGTGGAGCGTGGGGAAGCTGAGTCGCCGGCGCCGTTCTCGGCGCCCGGCTCGACGGAGATGCGGGCGATCACCTGGCCGACGGTGACCGTGTCGCCCTCCGCGACCAGCAGCTCGCTGACGGTGCCCGTCGCCGGCGAGGGAAGCTCGACGTCCACCTTGTCGGTGGAGATCTCGACGATCGTCTCGTCCAGCTTGATCGGGTCTCCGACCTTTACGTGCCATTCGAGGATCGTCCCCTCGGTCACCGACTCCCCCGCCGCCGGTGTAACCACATCTACGGTTCGCACTCCCGTGGTGCCAGTCGCCATCTCTGGTTGCAACTCTAGCGTGCGGAAACACCGCACTGCGAGAACAAGTTGTCAAATTCATCGCGTCCCGCGGGCGCGGCGGCGGGTCGCCACGAAGCGGCCGTCTGCGAGCCGTCCGGGTCAGTGGGGAGGTGGCGAGGGGACGTCCCTTTCGCGTTGCTCGCGGACGAACTGGATGCTTCCGAAGAAGGGCCCGATCCCGCCGAGCACCGCCACCGCGACGGCGAGCCGCAGCGATACGACCCGCAGGCGGGCCGCGGTGATGCACAGCACCGACATCACGATCCACAGCACGCCGTGGGTCCATCCGAGGACGAACGTGAGCGGTTCGGGCTTTCCGATCGCGAACGCGCTCACGAGCAGCGCCGTGTAGATGCACGAGTGGGCGAACGACGTCCACTTCAGGCGTGTGAACGTCAGCGGCCCCGCGCCGGCCCGGGGGCCCGTGTTCACCGAGACAGCCAGCTCGCCATCCTCGGGAGGGCCTCGCCGGCCTCGGAGGGCCACTCCTCGATGTCGGGTGGCCACCACTGGAACGCGTCGTGCTCGTCGTCGGGACGAACTTTCTGCTCGACGCCCTCGGCCAGCCACGCCTGGCCGACGAACATGATCAGGCCGTGGGGTAGCTTGATCAGCGCCTCCCCCTGGACGCGTTCGGGCTCCACGTCCCACTCCTCACGCAGCTCGCGCACGAGCGTGTTGGCCGGGTTCTCGTTGAGATCGACGGCGCCGCCCGCGCCGAGCGCCCAGCGCCCGGCCCACGAGGCGACCCACGGCGCCCGGCGTCCGGCCAGCCAGCGCCCGTCGGCGGAGCGCGTCACACACAGGGCGGCGACGCTGAGGGAGGCGTCGCCCTCGACCAGCCGCAGGGCCCACCGCTGGGGCTGGAGCTCCATGTGGATCCCGCCGTCGTCCTGGGTGTAGTCGACCAGGCGCGCCGCCACCCCGTCGTGGCTGGGGGAGCCGCGGTCGCGCAGACCGCGGATGGCCGCATCGGCAGCCTGCCTCTGCTCGTCGGTGGGCTCGAACGTGTTCTCGAGCCAGCGGGCCGAGATGCGCTCGATCTCCCACGGTCCGCGGGCGAGCACCTCGAGCACGCTCTCGCCGGCGGCGGGAGGGTCCTGCTCGCGTGGCTGCTCGCCGGTGGCCATGAGCGCAGCATAGACTCGGGATCGCCGATGGATCGACGCCGCAAGCACTGGGGCTGGGGCTACGAGGACCAGCAGCTCTCGGCGGAGCAGATGGAGGTATCCGGGCGGGCGCTGTGTGAGCGGCTCGGGTACGGCTTCGAGCAGCTCGAGCAGCCGGTGGCCTTGGAGGAGCTGCAGCTGGCGCAGCCACGCGTGCCGATCCCGCGCCCCCTGGCCGCCTTCAGCGCGGCCGACACCCATGCGCGCGCCTCGCACGCGCTCGGAAAGTCCTACGTCGACGTGGTACGGGGGTTCCGGGGACGCTTCGAGCATCCCCCCGACTTCGTCGCCCGGCCGCGCGACGAGCTCGAGCTGGAGATGGTGCTCGAGTGGTGCTCGGCGGAGGGCGTGGCGGCGATCCCCTTCGGCGGCGGGACGTCCGTGGTCGGGGGGGTCACGCCGGAGGTGGGCGACGGTTACAACGGCGCCGTGTCGATCGACCTCCGTGAGCTCGACCGGCTGCTCGAGGTGGACGAGGTCTCATCCGCGGCCCTGATCGAGGCCGGGGCGACGGGGCCTCACCTCGAGGAGCAGCTGCGCGAGCGGGACCTGACGTTGCGCCACTTCCCGCAGTCCTTCGAGTACTCCACCCTGGGAGGCTGGATCGCGACCCGGGCCGGCGGTCACTTCGCGACCCTGTGGACGCACATCGAGGACCTGGTGGAGTCGGTTCGGGCGATCACCCCGGCGGGCGTGTGGGAGTCCCGCCGCCTGCCCGGCTCGGGCGCCGGGATCAGCCCGGACCGCATGCTCGTCGGCTCGGAGGGGACGCTCGCGGTCATCACGCGGGCGTGGGTCCGGGTCCAACGTCGCCCCAGGCACCGTGTCTCCCGCGGGGTCTCATTCGAGAGCTTCGCCGCGGGGGCCGCTGCTGTGCGGGCGATCTCCCAGGCCGGGCTCCATCCTGCCAACTGCCGGCTGCTCGACCGGGGCGAGGCGGCGCTGGCAATGGACGTCGAGGGTGCCGACGCGCTGCTGGTGCTCGGGTTCGAGTCGCCCGACCACCCGGTCGAGGAGGCGATGGACCGCGCGCTCGTCCTGTGCGCCGAGTACGGCGGCCGGATCGCCGGGCGTGACGGCGGCGGCTCCCGCGGCGAGGGCGAGGAGGGGAGCGAGGGCGAGGCCGGCGGCACCGACCCGGTCGCCGGCTGGCGGCAGTCGTTCCTGGCGATGCCCTACCTCCGCGACGTCATGGTCGCCTGCGGGGTGCTGGCGGAGACATTCGAGACCGCGATCACGTGGGAGCGCTTCCCCGCGCTGCACGAGAGGGTCATGCAGGCAGCCGCGCAGGCGCTCCCCGAGAGCCCGCGCGGGAGGGCGAGGGTCAGCTGTCGCTTCACGCACGTGTATCCCGACGGCCCGGCGCCCTACTTCACCGTGATCGCACCGGCCAGCCGGGGCGAGGAGGTGGGCCAGTGGCAGCACGTGAAGGCGGCGGTCAGCGACGCGATCCTGCAGGAGGGGGGGACGATCACCCACCACCACGCGGTGGGGCGTGACCATCGGCCCTGGTATGACCGCCAGCGCCCCGATCCGTTCGCGGCTGCGCTGAGAGCAGCCAAAGAGGCGCTCGATCCGGCCGGTGTGATGAATCCGGGAGTGCTGATCGAGGCGCCGAAATGAAGTTCGCCGTGCTCGGCCCGGGCGGCGTGGGAGGGCTGCTGGCAGGCGCTCTGTGGCGCCTCGGGAGCGACGTGACCGTGATCGCACGGCCCCACACCGCCCAGCTGATCAACGAGCGCGGCCTGCGCCTGCAGAGCGTCCGGCTGGGGGAGTTCGTGGCTCGCCCGGCGGCACTCGAGCGCGCGGTGGAGACCCCAGACGTGCTGATCGTGGCGACCAAGGCGGTGGGACTCGAGGAGGCCCTCGAGCGCGTGGAGGGGATCGGCGAACCAGGGCTGGTGCTGCCGCTGCTGAACGGGCTCGACCACCTCGCCGTGCTGCGCCGGCGCTTCGGCACCCGCAGCGTGCTCGCGGGTGCGATCAGGGTCGAATCGGATCGCTCCGAGCCAGGCCTGATCGTGCACTCGAGTCCATTCCTGCTGATCGACATGGCGGCACGGGATCCGTCCCTCGCGGGCGCCATGCAGGCGCTCGGGGACGAGCTCGAGCGAGCCGGGTTCCCGGTGCGCCTCGGTTACCCGATCACCGATCGCTCCGAGGCGGAGGTGATGTGGTCGAAGCTGGTGCGCCTCAACGCCCTGGCCTGCACGACGAGCGCCCACGACAAGCTGCTCGGCGAGATCCGCTCGACGCCGGACCTGCGGGTCGAGCTGGTGGGCGCGATCGACGAGGGCTGTGCGGTGGCGCAGGCCGAGGGCGCCTCCGAAGCGTCCCCCGAGCGGGCCCTGGAGGAGCTCGAGCGCGCCCACGCCACTCTCGGGAGCTCGATGCAGCGCGACATCGCGGCCGGCCGCGAGCCCGAGCTCGATGCGATCCCCGGAGCCGTCCTGCGGGCGGCGGACCGGCACGGGATCCCGTGCCCCACGATCGACTCGCTGGTGGCGATCATCCGGGCTCGGATCGGAGACGGCGGTCGCGCCCCGCGCGACGGCCAGCGCGGCTGACGGCCGCGCGGCTCCTGTCCGAGCCGACTCCGCTCAGGACTGCTCGCCGCCGCGGGGCGGGGGGGAGTACACGGGAATGGCCTGTGTGGCGATCGCCTCCACGACCTCCTGCTCCTCGGCCTCCCGCTCCTCGTCGTGCTCGCCGTCGCACAGCACGCGGAAGTTCCCGGTCACGCCCCCGTCGGCGTGGATCGTGATGGCGGGCAGGACCTCCTCGCCCTCCTCGAACCCGAGCCGCTCCATGTCGAAGTGGGCCAGGCCGATGCCGTAGGCGGTGTGGGTCGGGTTCTCGCGGTCGTGGGCCGCGACCGCTTGCGCGAATCGCTCGAGATTCTTGGCGATCTTCCCCGTGTCCGCCATCGCTCGCCGGGAGCGTAGCGCGCCTCACCGGATCGCAGATGCCCCGGGCCCGAACACCGCGCCTCGCCGGATCGGGCCGATGCCCCCGGCCCGCGCGGCGGACTCGCGGGTCACCTCACACCAGGCCACGGTCCCCGGCTGGGATACTCGCTGGCAGTGGAGTCCGGCCACCGGGCCGGCACCATCAACCCGAGCCGAGGAGAGTGGAGCATGAGCTTTGACGGGGCAGACATCGAGCGGCTTCTGGAGGGCGGCGTCGAGCAGGGCACGTGGCACGGCGTGGTCGCAGTGGTCGTGGACCGTGACGGCGTGCTCTACGAAGGCGCGGCCGGCCAGGCTGACACCCGCACGATGTTCCGCAACGCCTCGATGACGAAGGCGGTGGCGACCACGGGCGCGCTCCAGCTCGTGGAACAGGGCCTGCTCGAGCTCGACGCGACGGTCGAGTCGGTGCTCCCCGAGTTCGGAGAGCTGCAGCTGATCGAGGGCTACGGCAGCGACGGACCGGTCCTGCGTGCGCCCGCCAGCAAGCCGACCTTCCGTCAGCTGATGACCCACACGGCCGGCCTCGGGTACTTCTTCACCAACGAGCGGCTGTACGAGTACTCCACCGCGGCCGATCTGCCGAGCCCGCTCGAGGGCAAGAGAGTGAGTCTCGACGCGCCGCTCGTCAACGACCCCGGGACCATGTGGGAGTACGGGGTCAACACCGATTGGCTCGGGCTCGCGATCGAGCGCATCACGGGCATGTCGCTCGGCGAGTACCTGGCCGAGAACGTCTACGGGCCGTTGGGCATGGTTGATTCGACGTTCGCGCCCACCGCCGAGCAGCGCGCCCGTCTGCTGCCCCTGTTGATGCGGACCTCCGACGGCGGGCTGGCCCCGACCGACATCGACCTGCCCGAGGTGTCCGAGTGGGACGCAGCCGGTCACGGCTCCTACGGCACCGCCGGAGACTACGCCCGCTTCATCCGGGCATGGCTGCGCGACGGGGAGCTGGACGGCGAGCGGATCCTCGGCGCCGAGACGGTTGCGCTGGCGTTCACCGATCAGATCGAAGGGATCGCGCTCCCCGAGATGATGAAATCGTGCATGCCCGAGCTGTCCAACGACGTGCCCTCGCTGCCCGTGCCCCAGGGTTGGGGGCTCGGATTCCATCTCGTCAAGGTCGACCTCCCCGGCATGCGCAGCGCGGGCACGGGCGGCTGGTCGGGGCTCTTCAACACCTACTACTGGATCGACCGCGCCGCGGGGATCGGCGGCGTGATCATGACCCAGGTGCTGCCGTTCTTCGACGCGAAGATCGTGGAGGCGGTATTCGGCTTCGAGATCGCGGCCTACGCCCAGATCGGAGCGGCCGTGCCGGCGCCCGCGGCCTGAACGACCTCGCGGTCCGCGGACGTGCTCAGGCGGTGACGGGCCCGGGGCGCAGGACGTCGGGGTCGTGGCCGGGCAGCACCCGGGCGCCGTCGTCGCGAAGCCGGCGCAGACGGTCCGCGGAGCTCGCCTGGGCGTCGAAGTCGTCGGCGAACACGGGGAAGCGATGGTCGTCCAGGGTGGATGCGAAGTGCGCGACGTCCACCCCGAGCACCAGCTCCTCTCCGACACGAACCGATTGATGGCCGGGGGTGTGGCCCGGAGTCAGCAGCAGCTCGATGGAGCCGTCGCCGAGGAGGTCGTGATCCCCGTCGACGAGCTCGATCGAGCGGTCGTCGATCGCGTAGTCGCGGGGATAGAGGAAATTGCGTTTGATCACGTCGGGGTCGTGGCGGGAATCCCATTCGCGGCGCTGCACCACGATCGGGACCGAAGCCGGGAGCAGTGAAAGCGATCCCGCGTGATCGAAGTGAAGGTGCGTGAGGACGACGCGGGTGAGCGAGCCGACGTCCACCTGCTCGGTGATGGGCCGCTCGAGCTCGAGCTCGAACAGGCCCGCTTCGGGACGCTCGTAGTAGCCGGCGGGATCGCCCACGGCGGAGGGGTGCAGGCCGGTGTCGATCAGGATCCGCTCCTCGGCCGTCTCGATCAGGTACACCGGCACCGGGAACCTGATGCGCAGCTCCGGGTCCTCGCCCTGCCGCCACACCGCGGCCGAGCTGGAGATCCAGCCGGCGTTGAACATCTCCACCTTCACGGGGATCCGGCGGCGGCGGCGAACGCCTCGAGCTCCCGGACGGGATCGGGACCCGCTGGCTGGTAGGCGATCTCGGTGGCCCCCGCCTCCTCGAGCTGGACCAGACGCTCGCGCCAGGCGGCCGCGTCAGCGGCGAGTCCGTAGCTCGTGATCAGCTCGCCGCTCACCGCCGCTGCGTCGTGCTCGTTGACGTGGACGAGGTGGCCCGTGTGCATGGCCAGGTACCGGCGCTCCTCGGGCACCCTCTCGTAGGCCGCCAGCCAGTCGTGCAGCTGCTCGGCGGGGAGCAGCGAATGCTCGTAGGCGTAATGGAGCGCCACGGCGCCGGCGGGACCCGCGGCCGCCAGCGCCCGCTCGGAGCCGGCGCTCTCGCCCGCGTCCAGCACGGTGCCGAAGGTCAGGCACACGCTCCACCCGAACTCCGGGATGGGGGCGCTGCCAAAGACGCCGTCGGCGAGGTCGCGGGCAACGGCGACCCCCTTCGGGCCCGCTGCCCCGATCAGCCAGCGGACATCGATCGGACGAGGGGGCGCCATGCCGGGGGAGTGGAGCATCTGGATCGCCGCACCCTCCCACTCGACGACCTCCCCGGAGAGGAGTCCTTTCACCACCTCCACGTACGCCCTCACGTCGGCCCACCTGAGCGGGCGCTGCCCCATCGCCATGCGGCCGGTGAAGCCCGAGCCGACGGCGACGATGACGCGCTCCTGTCCGGCTGCTTCGACCAGCGTGGCGATCGCGGCGGCGTTGGTCATCGGGTGACGGTTGCTCGGCACCAGCACCGCGGGCCCCAGGCCGATGGTCGTCGTGCGTTCGGCGGCGCTGCACAGCTGTACCCACACGTCCGGGTACAGGGCCGGGGAGTCGTAGAAGTAGGCGTTCTCGAAGCCGAGGGCCTCCGCCACGCGGGCGTGGTCAGGGCTCTCCGGCGATGTCGCGAAGGCGCATGAGAGGGTCAGCGACACTGCTACCTCCGATCGCGGGCGGGCTGCGAACCCTACTTGGGGGACGCGGCCCGCGAAGACATTCGGGCCGTGTGCCCCCTACGGCGGCGATCATGAGGCGCTGTGACGGGAGCTGCGCGCGGTGGAATGCTTAGCGGGGTGGACGTCGGCAAGGAGTAGGCGGTGTCGCAGGACAACGTGGAGATCGTGCGCCGTGCGATAGAGGCCTTCAACAGACGGGACTTCGACGCGGCACTCCGAGACGCGGTTCCGGACGCGGCCGTCGACATGTCGCAATCGCGGGGGCCGGATGCGGGCATCTACGTGGGACGCGACGCCATCCAGCGCTTCTGGGAGGACATGACCGGGCCGTTCGAGCGGCACACCCTGATGGCGGAGGAGTTCATTCCGCGTGGCGAGCACGTGGTGGTGTCGCTCACCGCTCGAATGACGGGACGCGGCGGAATCGAAGTGGAGGCGAGAACCGCGACGGTGGCGACGTTCGCCGACGGTCGCCTGATGCGGTGGACGATGTATCAGGACAGGACGGAAGCCCTGAACGCCGTGGGGTTGGACACCGACGCTCAGGCCGGGTTGCCCGAGGCGCCCGCGACGGTTGATCGGGAGGCGGCGATTCGACGGTCGGTCGAGGCCTTCGTGCGCCGCGACTTCGAGGCGGTGCTCACCCTCTATCTGCCGGACGCCGCGTGGGACACCTCGCCGACGGGTGGGCCCGTGTTCGAGGGACGCGAGGCTCTGCGCCGGCTGTTCGAGGAGTGGACCGATCCGTACGTCGAGATGGAGCAGGAGCTGGAGGTCTTCTCTGATCTGGGCAACGGAGTGACGTTCGGCGTGGTCGCCCAGCGTGCCCGGTTGGCGGGTGGCGAGGGGTGGGTCAGCTTCCCCTACGCGGGAGTCGCGGTGTGGGCCGGTGGGCACATCGAACAGGTCGCGATCTATGCCGACGTCGCCGAGGCGCGCGCCGCCGCCGAACGGCTGGCCGGGGAGCGGCAACGGAGCTCTGGGTCCTGAACGTGTTGCCAGACTGCGCCGGCACGCGACGCGGCGCGCCCGATCACGATGCGACGACCCCCCGGGGAGGCTTCGCAGGCGCCACCACGCTCGGGGGGCAGGGCGGTTTGCAACCGGTCGGCCGGGGGAAGGCTTACGTCATGGACGTGGAGTGCATCGCGACCGTGGCGGTGATCGTCGCCGATCCGCCGGAGGGCCGAAGGCTCTTCATCGATGCTCTAGGACTCCCTCTGCAGGGGGAAGGCGACGGGTACTACTCGAGCGGGGACATCCCGGGCAGCAACCACTTTGGTGTTTGGCCGCTGTCGGAGGCCGCAGAGGCATGCTTCGGCACCCAGCAGTGGCCGGCCGACCGCGAGATGCCGCAAGCCTCCGTCGAGTTCGAGGTGGCTGACGTGGCAGCCGTCGCCGCGGCGGGCAGCGAGCTGGAGAGCGCGGGCTACGAGCTATTGCACCCGGCGCGCATGGAGCCGTGGGGGCAGACGGTTGCCAGGCTGCTCACAGCCGAGGGCCTGATCGTCGGCATCTCCTACACCCCCTCGTTCCACGCGGGGCAGGCGTAACGCCTCAGCCCTGCCGGCGCCGCCGCACGAGCACGTATGCGCCACCGAGCGCCGCGAGCGGCGCAGCTCCATCGAGGGCGACCGTGGTGGCGCTGTCCCAATCTTCGCGTTCCTGTCTCAGGCATTCCCCACTCGACCCACCGGCGTGTTCGCATTCGGCGCGGATTCGGCCGCTGTTTGTGAGGGTCAGGCCCAGCGACGCGCACCAGAAAACGCACCAGGCGACGACGGTGGCCCACCGCAGAGGGCGTGTGACCGTCCACACGGCGCTCGCCATCGACATACCGGGAAATCATCCATGTCGTTCAGCCTGCGGTCAAGAGGGCTGGCCGATCGTCGGCACGCTACAGCCGGTGGTGACCGGGGCCTCTTAGTTTCTTGTGGCAGGTGTGATAGACGCGCTTGCCGACGATGATCCCGCCGCTGCTCGTGATGACCGTGATCTTCACGACCACCGTCCCTTTCGGGAGGCCCCTGAGGTTGATCGGCGAGGTGAACTGGCCGTTGCGGGCCCTCGACAGAGAGGTCTGCTTCTTGTTGATGAAGACGATCGCCTCGACGTAGGAGATCCCTTTGTAGCGTTTGATGTGGATCTTGAAATGGCGTTTGGAGAGACACGCCTTGGGCGAGGGCAGGCCCTGGATCGCACCTTGGGGGCCGAAGGCAGGGGGGAGTTTGGTCGCGCCGCCGGTAGAGCCTCCCGGCGTCGCCGAGGGTGTGCCGACTTTCAGAGCACTCGCGCTCGGTGGAGACTCGAGCGAGAAGTAGGTCGAGGCACCTGGCGCGATCGCGGGAGAGAAGTTGACGGTTCCCTGGGTGAACTGCTGGGGGGGAACGGTGAACCACGAGGTGGGTCCCTCGTAGCCGTTCTGGTGGTCGCCGTTCGGCCACGCCGGGCCGACGGTGTTCTGCGGCTCGATCGTGTTGGCCGGCTCGCCGGGAGGCGGAGCGAAGGAGCAGTTGTAGCCTCCGCCGCCTGCGCAGGTCGTGCCCGCCGGTGTACCCGGAACAGGCACGCAACCGGACGGGACCGGGGGAGAACCGGGATCGCACAGTCCGTCCTGCTCAAAGGAGAACAGCCCGGAAGCTTCCAGCGGGAGCGCCGCGATCGGCATTGAGGAGCTGTTCTGCACACCGATCAGGGCGTCGTCTTCGCCCTCATACGGCGGCTGGGTGGCATCTTCTGCGATCGAACTGCCGGCGTTGGTCACCGTGATGAGGAACTGGCAGCCGGCGTCTTTGTCGACGGGAGGGCACTGCGTGAACAGGGCCTGGCTCGCCGGCGCAAGGGCCAACGTCATGACGATTCCCGTGAGCGCCCCCAGAAGCGAGGCGACTACCCGCGCCTTCCTTCCCACGCGGCGATCCTATCCCCCGCGCGGCCTGCCAGCGAGGCTTCTCCGGGGCTGATGGTCCATGTGGACCCCCGATTTCTCGCAAACTGTGCACAGCGCGACGCACGCCGCGAGCGGTTGGCGCTCAGCGCTACGACCTGCCCGCGAGGGCGACGATCATGGGCGCCACGAGAACGTAGCGGCCGGCATGCAGCCCGGCTAGGAGCAACGTCGCGGAGGCCGCGACCAGGACCAGGGTCACGGCGTTGGGCGCGATGGCGTCGAGCAGCACGGCCTAACTGCGCCGGGCCTCCCAGTAGGCCTCTGCTTCGGACTCCATGGCGGCGAGACGGGTGTAGTAGTCGGGGAACTCGTTGAGGTGCGCCCGCGCGATCTTGGCGGTGACGTCGACGTCGTCGTCCGTGACGTTCGTCGCGGGATCGTGGGTGCCGTGCTCGAGCTCGACGTCCATCCCCATCCGGAACTGCTCTACGTCGAATGGTGACGTCGACCAGTCGATTCCGATCCTCGCGCCGGCCGCGCGCGCCTGCTCTGCGGTGAAGTGGGTGGCGTCGCTCACGAGCCCGCCATCATGCTACCCACGCCCGGGACACGGCAGGCGAGTCGGGCGCTCAGGCCGGCGAGTCGGGCGCTCAGGCCGGCGTGTCAGGCTCGCCAGAAAGCGGGGTGTCGGGAGCTGGATCGAACGCTGCGCCGTCCGCCAGCAGGCCGGCTCCGGGTACGTGGTTGAGCTCGAGCCTGATGCCTTCGGGGTCTCGAAATGACAGGGAGTAATAGCCGGGAGCCCACGGGCCCTCACTGGGGGTGCGGACCATGTCGGCTCCAATGCGCTCCAAGAAGGCGTGGAGCGCATCCACGTCCTCGCGCTGCCGGGCCCGGAAGCAGAGATGGTCGATGCCGGGCCCGGTCTCTACGTGCGCTACCCCGGCGTGATCGGTGTCAGCCCTGCGAATGCCGACCGCGGTACGCCCGCCGACGTAATAGACGAACTCGTCCGAGCGCGGGCGCACGGCTTGGAGTCCGAGAAACGGCATGACCTGGTCATAGAACGCGATGCAGGCGGCGATCCGGTTGACCCTGAGGATGATGTGGGCAACCCCGTTTATCTCGATCCCGCCGCTCGGCCCCGCTTGCTGCATGTCAATCGTCAGCGTACGCGGCGGAACCGCTCGTCGGCGGGGAAACCGCCAGGGCTAACCGGCTCTGGTGACGCTCGCAGGGACGACCTCTGCGTACTTGACCGTGTCGATGAACTGCCGGAAGCGCGCGAGCTTGCCGTCGCGGAGGTCCCAGACGTGGACCGCGGGCACGTCCAGCGCCTTGCCACTCGCTTTGCCGGTGCCCGTGTAACGGACGACCGCGGCGACGGTTCCGCCGGATCCGATCATCTCCTCGATTACCAACGCGAAGCCGTCGATGTCTTCTGTGATCGGCCCAAAGACGTTCTGTGCCACGGCCTCGGGGCCGTGGTAGATACCCCCGTAAGGCATGCCCTCGGCCTCGAACCATTCGATGTCGTCGGTGAATGCTCCGAGCACGGCGGGGACATCGCCGCGGGCGAACGCGCCATAGACATCCTTGACGAACGCGACGTTCTGCTCACTCATGGTTCCCCTTTTGATTGGTGTACGCGACTCCTGACCGTACCCCAAACGTCTCCTCTCGCGTCCGGTCCTGCAGGGCGGGCCGCGACGTGGCGAGCCTGGCTTCTCGTCTGCTCCGGCGTCGGCATCTCGGGTACTTCGCTGCCGCCGATGGCCGTGAGGCGTCGCTCGGGGATACTTGGCTGGTCATGTCGGGGGAGAACGTGGACATCGTGCGGCAGGCACTGGAGGCTCATGAATCGGAAGGGATGGAGGCCGCGCTGCGGTTCTTCGCAGCAGACGTGGTCTGGTATCCGACCGATCGCTGGCTCGAGAGCAACGCCTACCGGGGACACGAGGGCATGCGCGCTGTCGAGGCCGAGTGGACAGCCAACTTCGATGATTGGCGCTGGTCGGTCCACGACATCCGCGACGCGGGTGAGCGGGTGGTGGCACTCGTGGAGATGACCGGCTGCGTCAAGGGCTCGGGTATCGAGATGCACCGGCCGCTCGGCCTCGTCGCGTCGAATATCCAAGACGGCACGATGGGGACGATTCGCGCTTACCCCTCCTGGGAGGAGGCGCTCAAAGCTGCCGGGCTGGATCGATAGGGGCTCCCGCGGCGGCGCCACCGGTCACCTCGCGCGATCCCGGCGTCTAACGCTGCGTCTGCTCCGGCGTCGGCATCTCGAGTATCTCGATTCGATAGCCGTCCGGCTGGTGACCGGAAGTTCACGGCCCGCGTCAACGTCCGAATCCCGTTGGGTCTCACGCGTCAGCGGGTGATAATTCGCGGTGATGCCCGGCGATGAGCTCACCAGCCGCCAGCTCGAGCTGATCGCGAAGCTCGCGGCGCTGGAACCGACGCTCACGTTCATGGGCGGCTATGCCGAGGACGCGTTGCTGGCAGGCCGCGTCACCCGCGCGCACGAGGACGTCGATGTGGCCTTTGCCCGCAAGGAGCTGGAGCTCCGGCTCGCGCAGTTGGCAGAGCTTGGCTTTGCCAACTGGGAGACCTGGGGCGAAGCCGCCCCGGGCGTTCCCTTCTACCTCTTCGGCCAGATCGGCGAGCTGAGACTCGACCTCGGCGTAACCGACTACCAGGACGGCAAGCACTGGATGCGAGTCCACAAGCTGTCGTTCACGGTCGCGGGGGAGGAGGCGCACGCCGGCTATCAGCTGCAGCTACCAGACGACCTCTTTGAGCAGCCGCTGGTCGAGCTGGAAGGAATCGCGATCAAACCGCTCTCTCCGCTTGCGCTCTACCAAATCCGCGCCGGCGTGGCGGCGCGCAATTCATTCGGCCCCCTATCAGAGCGCCAGCTGCACAGCCTCTCGGACCTGCGCGAGCGGTTCTTCCCGGATCGCTCGGAGGATGAGCTGCTGCCGCCGTCAGAGTCTTTGCCTTATTAGGACGCCGGTCTGGCGTCGCGCTGCTATCCCCGCGTCTGCTCCGGCGTCGGCATCTCGAGTATCTCGATTCGATAGCCGTCGGGTTGTGTACGAAAAGAAACATAGGGTCCTACGGCTCACCTGACGTGCGTCGTAGGTGGCCGGCTGGTGGCCTCGGGTTCAGTCGCGCGCGGGGCGCCCAGGCGCGAAAGTCGAGCACGCGGCGGCGCGTGGCGGGCAGCCGCGCGCACGCGCCGCTGACCTAGGTTGAAGCCTGAAGCTGCGTTACCCGCTGTGTGAACATCCGCCAGCGCCGCTCGTTTTCGTGTACCAGCACGGCGGACTCCACGATCAGGTCCGCGGCACGATCGAGAAGCTCGGCGGCGGAGTACAGGTATCCAGGGGCGAGCCGTTCGCCCGCAAGATCCTCGCGCAGGGATGCTGGAGTGAAATCGACGTGGCCGAGAAGCTCTAGGCCGCGGCGCAGCAGCCGCGCGACGAGCGTCTGGATGCCGGCCGACTGCCAGTCGTTGGCGATGATGCGATGACGCTCGCCGAGCATGTCCGCGAGTGCCGGAAAGGCGGCCAGCGCCCCCGCGACCTGCCAGGACTGCTCCATCGCGCTCGCCAGCCAGGCGCCGATCTCTTCCATGCCCGCGGCGACGGCCTCGAGGTCCGTCTTGAGCTTCTTGATCTCCGCCGGCTCGAGCTCCCCCTCCATGAACAAGATGCCGGACTCCGAGACGAGGCCGGGCGCGTTGAGGTCTTCAGCGCCCGCGAAGGGGTTGGCTACCGCACGCTCGGCCGGCTCGACCTCGCTCCATCTGGCGGCCAGGGCCTTGAGGGCGCGCGAATTTGCCTGGATATCCGTCGCGGCACGCAGCGGCGCCTGCGAGTAGAACTTCTCATGCTCTCGATGGAAGCGCGAGAGGTTACTGAGCGTCTCCAAGAGCGCCTGAGGTGGCTCCGGTGGCTCCTCGGCCGCGGACACGCGCGGAATTCTCGCACGCGAATACCGCTAGCACAGGATCCGAAGCTCCGGCCAATTCACGACAACCGGCCTATGCGCCAGGCTCAACTCGAGCCGAGCTGGAGCGCGCTAAGCGCGCATCTCCAATATCTCCACGCGATAGCCGTCGGGGTCTTTGACGAAGCAGAGTTTCGACCCGCCCTCGCGGATGGCGTAGGGGGGCTTCTCGGGCTGGATGCCCTGGTCGGCGAGGCGGGCGAGGGTCGCGTCGAGGTCGTCGGACGTGATCGCGATGTGCCCGTAGCCACTGCCGAGCTCGTAGCTGTCCACGCCGAAGTTGTAGGTCAGCTCCAGCCTCGGCATGTCGCCGTCGCCGGGCTGGTTCATGAACACGTTCACGGCCTCGTCCCGGATCGGCACACGGCCGATCTCCTGGAAGCCGAGGGCGCTGTAGAAGGCGACCGAGCGGTCGATGTCGGTGATGCGGTAACAGGTGTGGATGAGGGCCATGGCGGGTCAGTGTACGCGGCCCCGACCGTCGCCGCTCGCCCCGTCGCCCGGTGCTCAGTGACCCAGGCGCGCGCCCCGAAGTGCGTCCTCGAGGCTCGGGTACTCCGTCAGCGAGACGATCTTTCCGGCCGCGAAGCGGAACAGGTAGGTCACGTCCCGCGCCTCGCCGCTCCCCTCCCCCTCGGCGAAGCTGACCGGCACGATCAGCAGTTCCTCGCCGAGCAGGAAACCCCCGGGAAGCATCCCCTGAGCGAGCAGGCCACCGGGAGGGGGCGCCGGCGGACGGCACACAGCTCTGCGGCGAATGCGCAGACGCAGCCGCCGGGGGCGGAACCTGCACCCTCGCCGCGGGAACACCCGCGGCGACCGGGAGCTCCAGGTGGGGGCACCTGAGCGCGCGTGCTCGCTAATGGCGAGCCTTCTCCCGGTCGCCGCGAGACCCCTCCCTTTTGTCCCCATCCCGCGTGAGCCTGCGAACGGCCTTCGACCTAGGCCTGTCGCCGGGCTCGTCGTGGCCGGGATGAGGGCCCGTCGTCGCGGTCTGCACGCCGAGCAGCTCTTCGTGCACTCCGGACGACCCCTCCTGCGCCACGCTCTCGGCGCCCACCGCCTCGAGGGCCTCGCGTCTCGAGGCGTAGCCGGCCACGCGCGTCAAGGCGCCGCGTGCGAACCAGGTGACACCTGCCCACCTGAACGCCAGCGGCTTGCCCGAACGTGCGCTCCGGCCGCGGATGCAGTATTCGGCGACTACGTAGTCGTCGCCGGTGGCGACGATCTGCTCGAGCTCATAGCGGGGCTTGCCGGTGAACTCTTCGAACAGGTCCTCCATCCAGTCCCGCCACCCCGACTCACCCCGGTAGGTGTAATCGGAGACGGAGCTGGCGCAGTTGCGCATGTAGAAGCCCGGAGCGAGGATCTCGGACGGAACCTCGCCCGCCTTCATCGCGGCAACCGCGCGGGCGTGCAGCTGGATGTTGTGCTCGGGGGTGCCCGGCAGGACGCCCCCGGGAGCTGCAGCGGCCAGCCGCAGCCGTGGACTGCTCGATCCGTTGATCGCCTTTTCCTGCATTTGCCCGATAGAACGCCAACACCGAAAAAAGGTTGGGGGGGGACGAAGAAATCTTCTTGCGCTTGCGATGCGGCCTTGCTGCGGGTAGATTTCCTGTGCCGCAACGGGGCCTAGGAAGGGGAGTTTGTTGGCAACCAGGGTTCGACCCATACCTCCGAGCACGGTCGCTCGGCACGCCCTCTCGTCAGACGAGCAACTGGTCAGCTCGATCCGGGGGGACGATCCGGTCGCCTTCGAAGCGCTCTACGAGCGCCACCAGCGCGAACTCCTCTCGTTCTGCCTGTACATGCTCGGTTCGCGAGCCGACGCCGAAGAAGCCCTGCAGGTCACGTTCGCGTCGGCCTACCGGGCGCTGCTCGCCGACGAGCGACCGGTGGTCCTGCGTCCGTGGCTGTTCGCGATCGCTCGCAACCAGTGTCTGACCATCCTCCGTCGCCGTCATCCGACGGTCGAGCTCGGCGGCGCGGCGACCGTCACGGGCGACCTCTTCCAGGAGCTCGAGCTGCGCGAGGAGGTCCGTCACACGCTCGCGGGCGTGAGGGAGCTGCCGGAGCGCCAGCGCGCGGCCATGGTGCTGGCGGAGCTCCACGGCCTCAGCCAGGCCGAGATCGGTAGCGTCCTTGGGTTGCGCCCCGAGCAGGTCAAGGCGCTCGTCTACCAGGCGCGCTCGAGCCTCATCTCCGAACGCACCGCCCGCGACGCCGACTGCCGTGAGATTCGCGAGGAGCTGGCCACGGCGCGGGGCGCCGCCCTGCTCAAAGGCCAGCTACGCAGGCACGTCCGCGCGTGCCCGGACTGCCGCACCTACGCCGACGGCATGGCCCGCCGCCGTCGCGGATTCGGTGCGTTCATACCGCTGGCGCCATGGCTGGCGCTGAAGCTGCGTGCCCTCCAGGACACGCTCTCCGGCGCGGGCACCGAACAGTTGACCTACGCCGGCGGGACCACCCTCGGAGGGACGGTCGCGGGCGCCGCGCTGGTCGCGGGTGGCCCGATCAAGGTGATTGCCGTGAAGGTGGCCGCGGGTGCGGCCCTGCTCGGCCTGTCCACGGGACTCGGCGCTCCGGTGCTCAGCACGCCTGCCGTGCATCACGGGGCATCGGCGGCGGGGATCGTGGCAAGGCCCGCCTGGCTGCCTCTGCTCGGGGAAGGCGCAGGCAGCGGTCCTCCGCATCACGGCGCGTTCTCCGGCGGAGGCTGGAGCGGCGGGGACGTCCCCGGGGGCGGCTTGCCGCCGGGTGGCTCCGGCGTGCCACCGCTCGGCGGCATCGAAGGCGGTGCCGGCGGCGGTAGCGGCGGCTCTGGCGCCGGCGGCTCCGGCGGCGGAGGCGGCGGAGGCGGAGCAGGCGCCTCGGGCTCGGCGGACGGATCGGGTGGTCACGGTGGCTCGGGGGCCCACCACGTGGCGGGCCCGTCGGCGGGGACGCTGGCTGGGACCGGTGCAGCGGGTGCCTCGGGACATGGGGGCCAGAAGGGAGGCGCACCGCGCCACGTCCATTCCGGACAGGCCGGGGGATCGGGCGGCACGGGCGGATCGGCCCAGTCCGGCGGCGGGAGCGGACCCGAAGGATCGGGCCAGCCGCATGAAAACGGCCATTCGGGGGGCAACGGGGGTTCCCCGGGCGAAGGCCCGTCCTCCGCCAAGGGCACGGGCCATCCCCATGGCGGCAAGGGGGGCAACGGCGGCAAGGGCGGCGGACGCGGCTCCGCCGAGCGGAGCGCCAGGAAGAAGGAAGCGGAAAGGGCGCGGGAAGAAGCGCACAAAGAACACGTCCTGGGCCGCAAGGAACACGAAAAAGAACACCGGCACAAAGTTCGCGAACACAAGGAAGGATCGCGCCAGCGCACTCACGAAAAGGCCCAACGCGAAGCCGAACACGCCCGCACGACGGCCAAACACGAACACGAACGCGAACAGAAGCAGAAACAGAACGAAAGTCGCAAACAGCGCGCCGAACACAAACGCGAACGGGCCAAGGAAAAGCGCAGCAAGAGCCATTCGGTGCCCAAGCGGGGCAGGGAAGCGGAAGCGGCTACATAGACTGCGCCGGGTGCGCACACTGATCGTCGGTCACGGCGGGCGCGAGAGCGCCCTCGCCACGCGGATGGCCGAGCACAGTGAGCTGCACGCGTTCCTCGGTCACGAGAACCCGACGATCGTGGGCCGGGCCGCTGCCTCCGGGGGCGGTCACGCGCTCGGGGACGTGTGCGACGCCGACGCCGTCGCGGCGTTCGCCCGGTCCCGGGAGATCGACATCGCGATGGTCAGCTCCGACGAGCCGCTTGCGGCGGGCGTGGTGGACGCACTGCTGGCGCAGGGGACGAAGGCCGTCGGCCCCACCCGGGCGGGCGCCGAGATCGAGTGGAACAAGGTGTTCGCCCGCTCAATGCTGGATCAGTTGGCGCCCGACTCGGTCCCCCGCCTGCGGGTGGTGAACGCCGAGCAGGAGCTGGGGGCGGCCTTCGAGCACTTCGGCGAGACGCCGGTGGCGGTCAAGCCCGCGGGCCTCACCGGCGGCAAGGGCGTGAGGGTGATGGGCCCCCATCTGGCCGACCACGCCGCCGCGGCCGAGTACGCCCGCTCGCTGCTGGCGCGGGGGGAAGCGGTGCTGGTCGAGGAGCGGATCACCGGCGCCGAGTTCACGATCCAGGCGATCAGCGACGGAACCACGGTCGTGTTCCCGTCCTCGACCTACGACTACCCCTACCGCTACGACGGAGACGAGGGCCCCGGCACGGGTGGGATGGGCTCGCTGTCGATGCCCCAGCGCACGCTGCCGTTTATGAGCGAGGCCCACTACCGGCGGGCGTGCGAGATCATCGAGCTGGTGATCGAGCGCCTCGGCGCCGAAGGCCGTCACTTCAGCGGCGTCATGAACAGCGGCTTCTTCGCCACCGCCGAGGGGGTCAAGGTGATCGAGTTCAACGCGCGCTTCGGCGACCCCGAGTGCATGAACATCATGAGCCTGTTCCAGGGGAGCTGGACCGAGGTGATGCAGGAGATCAGCGCCGGCCGGCTCACGCCGGAGGCGGTGCCCCTCAGCAGCGAGGCGTCGCTCGTGCTGTACCTCGTGTCCCCCGACTATGCCCTGCGCAAGGGCCCCCCTTACGAGTTCACGCTCGACCCCGCCCGCATCGAAGCGGAGGGCTGCCACGTGTTCTTCTCCTCGGCCGTCGCCAGTGGCGAGAACCGCTACCGCACAGTGGGAACCTCACGGGCAGTGGCGTTCGCGAGCACCGCCCCCTCGCTGGAGCAGGCGCGCGAGCGGGTGGCGAGATGCGCCGAGACGGTTCCGGTGCTCGAGTGGCGGCGTGAGGTGGGCGACGAACGCTACCTGCAGGGCCTGCGACGGCTGGTCGAGACCTGCGAGCATTCCGCCCTCTAGATGATCGTCGAGACCGCGACCCATCCGCAGTTCGTGTCCAACACCTACCTGCTCGCCGACGGCGACGGCGGTCCCGCCTTCTTCATCGACGCGGGCGGTCCCGTCGAGCCCCTGATCGAGGCCGCCGACAGGCTGGACATCGCCCCCTCGCACCTGCTGCTGACCCATCACCACTTCGACCACGTCAGCGAGACGGCCAAGCTGCGCGAGCGCTGGCCGGGCCTGCGCGTGCTGATCAGCCCCCGCGAGCACGAGCTGCTGGGGGCCACGGGAGTCGACGTCGGGGAGCTCCACGAGCTCGAAGCGGGCGAACGGCTGCCGCTCGGCAAGCTCGAGGTGCTTGCGATCGAGACCCCCGGCCATACCTCCGGGATGCTCTCGTTCCTCGTCAGCGAGCACGGCGGCTCCCTCGACGGCGGCTCCGGCTCGCCCGCCCCGGGCGCCGTCTTCACCGGCGACACCCTGTTCAGGGACTCCGTGGGGGGCGTGCGGGCGCCGGGCCACAGCACCTACGAGGACCTCCGCGAGTCGATCATGGGGACGCTCATGCAGCTCCCCCAGGCGACCGTCATCTACCCCGGTCATGCGGACCCGACCACCGTCGCCCGCGAGTGGGAGTCGAACCCGTTCATCCGCGTGTGGCGGGGCCTGGACCCGGAGGGGACAGAGCAGTGCACCGCGATGGAACGACCGGCAACGCTCGTGTTGCGCGCACCGGACTACGACGGGGGAACGAAGGCGTGGGTCCGCTGGGAGGACGGCAGCGACGACATCGTGCCGGGCTCGCAGGTCTCCACTCCCTAGCCCGCTGCCGGCGGGACCGCCAAGAACCCGCTCCCACAGTTAGGTTCTCCCCTTCGCGCCAAGTAGCATTGAGAGGGTCAATGGCGCGCGAGGACGAGAAGATTCCGAGCTCGCGCGCGCGGCGTACGGCAACGGTGGCCACGCTGGCGGCGAGCGAGGCCGTCAAGCAGTTCGGCACCCGGGCGGCGAACCTCGCGCGCGACGATCAGGCGGCCGAGGAGGCGATGTCGCGCCGTCAGCTGGAGACGGCCAAGCAGATCGTGGCCGTCCTGGGGACGATGAAGGGCGCCGCCATGAAGCTCGGCCAGGTGATGTCCTTCCTGGACGTCGGGCTCGTGCCGGAGGAGCACCGTGACGAGTTCCAGCACGAGCTCGCCAAGCTCCGCGACGCGGCGCCCACGGTGTCCTTCAAGCAGATGCGCCGGGTGATCGAAGAGGATCTCGAAGACCCCATCGACGAGGTCTTCGAGAGCTTCGATCAGGAGCCGATCGCGGCGGCGTCAATCGGCCAGGTGTACCGCGCCACGCTTGCCGACGACGGGCGCGAGGTGGCCGTCAAGGTCCAGTATCCGGGTGTCTCGGGCGCCGTCAGGGCGGACCTCCAGAACCTCGACATGATCATGCGCCTGCTCAAGCGGATGACCCCCGGGCTCGACGTCGAAGCGATCACAGAGGAGATCCGAGAGCGGATCGTGGAGGAGCTGGATTACGAGCTCGAGGCCCAGAACCAGCGCTCTCTCGCCCGCATCTACGCGGGCCACCCGTTCATCTTCGTGCCCCCGGTGGTCGGCTCGCTCTCGCGTGAGCGCGTGCTCGTCAGCGAGTTCGTCCACGGCGTCGGCTTCGAGGCGCTCAAGGAGCGCGACCAGGACGAACGTGACCGCCTCGGCGAGATCCTGTTCCGCTTCTTCATGGGGAGCCTCTACCGGCACCGCCAGTTCTCGGGCGACCCCCATCCCGGCAACTTCCTGCTGCTCGACGACGGCCGTGTGGCGTTCTTGGATTTCGGCCTCTTCAAGCGCATGGAGGCGGCGCCGGTGGAACTCGAGCTCGCCGCTCAGCGTGCGGTCTCGGAGAGAGACGCGGCGACCCTCCACGCGCTGCTGGCGAAGTCGGGATTCCTCCCCGAACCCGAGCGCGTGGACCCCGACAACCTGCTCGCGTTCGTCGCCGAAGCGATCTGGTGGTACACGACCGCCGACGAACCCGTCCGGCTCACGCCGGAGATCGCCACCCAGGTGATGATCGAGAGCTCCGATCCCCGCTCGAGCTACTTCCGCGAGATGCGCCACCAGGCGATGCGCCCCGAGCACCTGTTCGGCCGGCGCATGGAGATGCTCACGCTCGCGGTCCTGTCCCAGCTGCGGGCGAGCGCGAACTGGCACCGGGTCGCCCGCGAGTGGATGTACGGGGAGGACCCGGTGACCGAGCTGGGGCGCCAGGAGGCCGACTTCTACGGTCGCCACGAGCTTCATCCGACCGCCTGACGGTCGCCGCGAGACTGCATCCGACCGCCTCACGGTTGCCACCGCGCACCGCAGTGATCCGGGAGCGGGACCCGCTGCGTATAGGGCATGACCCAGCCTTGAAAGGAATGTACATGTCTGCAGCAGAAGCTCGCAATGGGTATGACCGCCGGCAGTTCCTGGGGAGGGCCGGCACGGCCGGCGCCGGGGTGCTCGCCGGCACGACGGCTCTCGGAGTGCTCGCTCCGTCGTTCGCGGAGGCCAAGAAGGGTGGGGTGAAGAAGTCCGACCTGGAAATCCTCCAGGCCGCACAGATCGCCGAGGCGCTCGCCGTCACGACCTACACGAACATCATCGAGACGGCTCCGTTCTTCGCCCACATCCCGGACGACGACCAGGGCTATCTCACAGCCGCTCGCCAGGAGGAGATGTCGCACTACCTCCTGGAGGAAGGCGTCACGCATAAGCCGTCGGCCTTCACGAGCTTCTACTACCCCGAAAAGATGTTCAGCGACGCGCAGACCACGATCAACACGCTCGTCACGCTCGAGGACGCGTTCATCGCCGCCTACCTGGTGGGTGTGCGCAACTTCAGCACTCCGGCGCTGCGGGTAACTGCCGCGCGCATCATGGGCATCGAGAGCGACCATCGGACGCTCGCGCGCGTCGTGGCGGGCGAGGTCTCGAGCGCCGACGGCGGCCCCTTGGAGTCGACCACCGGCGCCCAGAAGCACGCCGAAAGCATCGATCCTCCCAACAACAACGGCTACGAGCGGACGCTGTCGTGGAAGCACATCAGCCAGGCCGTCGAAGCCCTGCTGCCGTTCGTCGAAAAGAAGGCCGCCTCGAAGGCCGGCTTCGACACGAGCAAGTCCTACAAGTTCGAACCCTTCACCCCGAAGCTGCCGGTGGCGTTGGGCGAGTTCCACTCGTTCGCAGGCTGAGCCGCCACGGGCGACGGCGACCCGCACGGGACCGGCGTGTGCCCGCGCCGGCCCGGCGGGCCCGGGCGCGCTAGAGCGTCCGGATCTGCTCGAGGCTGGCTACAGCGTCCGGATCTGCTCGAGGCTGGCTACAGCGTCTGGATCTGGACGAGGCTGGTGGTGCCGGGGCGGCCCGAGGGCAGGCCCGCGGTGATCCCTACACGCTGGCCGGGGCTGCCCCACCCCAGCTCCACCACCCTGCGGGCGGAGTCGGCGATCAATGCCTCGGTGGTCTCGTGGCGGCGCATCGAGGCAGCCTGCACGCCCCACATCAGCCCGCAGCGACGGACGGTCTCGCGGCCGGGGGAGAGGGCATAGATGGGCACCGTCGGGCGGTGTGCCGAGACGAGCCTCGCCGAGCGTCCCGACAGGGTCGGGATCACGAGTGCGTCCAGGCGCAGCTCGCGGGCCGCGTCGCAGAGGTTGTGGGCGAGCGTGTAGGCGGGGTCGGAGGAGGTGCGGTTCACGCGCGACTCGTTCCAGCGCTCATAGGGGGCGATCGACTCCGCCTGCTCGGCCACCGCTGCCATCATCTCCACGGCCTCCACCGGGTAGGCCCCGATCGCCGTCTCCTGGGAGAGCATCACCGCGTCGGTTCCGTCGAGGATCGCGTTGGCCACGTCGGCGACCTCGGCGCGGGTCGGGCGCGAGGAGGCGACCATCGAGTCGAGCATCTGGGTGGCGGTGATCGACGGGCGGGCCATCCAGCCGGCCAGCTCGAGCAGCTGCTTCTGCACGATCGGCACCCTCGCGATCGGCAGCTCGATGCCAAGGTCCCCGCGTGCCACCATCACGCAGTCGGCGGCTTTCACGATCTCACTCGCCCGCTCCACCGCCTGCGGCTTCTCCATCTTCGCGATCAGCGGCAGGCGGGTGTGCTGGCGCACGTGCTCGACATCCTCGGGCGACTGCACGAAGGACAACGCGACCATGTCCACGCCGATCTGCTCCCCGTGGCGGAGGAGGTGGAGGTCCTCCTCGGGCATCACCGGCAGGCCCGTCACCGGCCCGGGGATGTTGAGTCCCTGGCGGGAGGCCACCGCGCCCCCCACTTCGACCTCGGCCTCCACCTCCCGGCGGTCCTGGCGGACCCCCACCACCCGCAGGCGCACCGACCCGTCGGCCAGGTACAGGATCGAGTCCGGGTGCACCGCGTCGGCCAGTCCGTCCCACGAGACGCTCATCTGGTGGGCGTCGCCGGGGCGTTCCCCGTCCCCGCAAAGGAATGTGAGGTGCTCTCCGGGGGTGAGCTCGACGAGGTCCTCGGCCAGTGGACCGATGCGGAGCTTCGGGCCCGGCAGATCCTGGAGGATGGCGACCGGCCGTCCCACCCGGCCGGCGGCGTCGCGCACGCGCCGCACGGTCTCCGCGTGCTCCTCGAGGGTCCCGTGGGAGTAGTTCAGCCGCGCCACGTCCATGCCCGCCTCCACGAGCCGCACGAGCGTCTCGGGGTCGCGCGAGGCGGGCCCGATGGTGGCCACGATCTTGGTACGCCGCATGCTCCCAAGGTATCGGTCCATCCGGGCCACTCCGGAGGGCGTCCCGCGGGCGCCTAGGATCGCCTCGTGCTGGGACCGTCGCGACCGCTCCCCCGGGTCGGTGCGCGGGTGCGGATCGCCCGCTTCGGGGGCGCCTACGAGCCGGCCACGATCGTGGCCGTGGAGGACGAGGGCAGGCGCGTGAGGGTGCGCGGCGACAGTGGCGAGCTGCTCGACTTCGTGCTCAACAGAGCGAGCGCGAGGTTCCTCGCCGCCGGCGACGCGGGCGGGCCGCGCCTGGACCTCTCACCGCTCCCGCCCCGGCCGCCGGGCGAGTAGGGCCCCGGCCCCGGCCCTAGCCCTTGGTTCTCGGCCTCTTCCCAGCCTGCACGGCCCACTCCAACCATGTGTTCCACGCGGCGCAACGAGGCCGCTGTGTTGATGCAGGACCGCGCTATGGAGCCTGCAGCTCCGGGAAGTGCTCGGCGCAGTGCTCGCGCATCACGTCCCGCACCCACGCCCGCTCGGCCGGGGAGGCGGCGCGGAAGCGGGCCAGCAGCTCGCGCTGGCGCTCGATCGGCGCCCCGGCGATCACCCAGCGGCTCGCGAGACGCTCGAACAGCAGCTCAAGCCCACGTTGCCAGGCGTCGTCCTGGGTGCTCGCGGCCGACAGCCCCTCGCCGGTCAGCACGCCGGCGTACTCGGTGCGGGCGCCGGGCTTCAGCGACCCGCGCAGCGTCAGGACGTTGCCGTTGGGATCCCGGTAGTCGCTGCCGGCGGCGCGCAGCTTCGGCTGGCGCCGGGAGCGCCGGCCCAAGGCCTACGGCGCCTCGGCGGCGCGTTCGAGGTCGCCCCGGACGTCCCCGCTCAGCGATCCCGCGTGGCCCGGCCACGCCACCGCCGGCTCCATCGCCGCGAGCTTGCGCAGGCTCGCCCGGGCCTGGTCGCTGTCGTAGTTGTAGAGGTCGTCCGGCAGGTGGGCGGGGCAGTTGCGGCCCCACATGTCGATCAGGTAGAAGGCGTCGCTGGTGAGCGCCAGGCGGTCGCTCTCACGCCACAGCCCGATCTGCCCCGGGGCGTGGCCGGGGAGCTCGATCACCGTGAAGCCCGCGACCTCGTCGCCCTCCTTGATCGTCCCTGAGATCTCCACCGGGCCGCCGTCCCAGGCGTAGCGGTGGAACAGCCGGTGGAGCTGGCGCTGGGGGAACGGCAGCCCCGCCAGCCCCTCGGGCCAGTAGCGCCACCCGCCGCTGCCTTCGGCGTCCTGGACTTCGTCGGGGTGGCACACGACCGGCGCACCGAGACCAGGGGCGGTTCCGCGGTGGTCGGTGTGGGCGTGGCCGAGGACGATCTGGCGGATCCCTCCGAGCTTGGCGGCCGCGGTCGCCACCGAGCGCGTCATCGTGCGCGCGCCCGCGTCGAACAGGATCACCTGCCCGTCGTCCTCGATCAGGTACACGTTGCAGCGTCCCGGCTGGCCCTGAACGACCCACACGCCCTGGGCTACGAGCTCGGCGTCGCCGCCCATCAGCCTGTCGGTGACGCGGGTCTTGGCGTTGAACGCGCCGGTCATGCGCTGTTCGGCCGCTGAGTCTTTCGGGGGCATCATGCCGATCGCGCGGGCGAAGCTCATGCTGTCGGTGAAGGCGTCGTTGGCCTGGATCAGGCCGTCCTTGATGGTCAGCAGGTCGCAGCCTTCCAGGTCCACGACCGCGCCCGTCGGGTGGATCCCGGCGAAGCTCCCCGGTCCGGCGAAGGTGCCGTGCAGGTGCCAGTGGACCGCGCAGCGGTCGCCCTGGGCCGTGGTCGAGACGACCTTCATCTGCAGGTCGGGGATCGCCCCCAGCATCTCGGAGATGAACGCCCGCACCCCCTCCGGGGCGAGCACGTCGATCTGCCCGCGGACGTTCTCGCGGCCGCCCTCGGCCCACAGCCCCACGGCGCCGTCGAGGTCACGGGCGTCGATCGCCTCGAAGTAGCGCCGTGCCACCCCCTCGGCCTTGGCGGGGGAGATGCGTTTGCGTTTGCCCGCCAGCTCCTGCATGTTTTCCGCCACCTCCTGCACCTTGCTGCTGGTGGCGCTTGCACTCTGCTGATCTGCCATCCCCGTCTCCTTCCAGGACCGAGCGAGATTCGTAGTCTAGTCTCCGCCTGGTGGCCGATGTGGCGCGCAAGCGCGAGCTCGGACGGGGGGAGCGCGTCCTGCCGGGCGTCTACCGCCTGCGCCTTCCCCTGCCGTGGCCGGGCGTTCCCCACTGCAACGCATGGGCCGTACGCAGCGACGGCGGCTTCGTCCTGTTCGACACCGGCATGCACGAGCCCGAATCGATGGAGCAGCTCGAACGGGCGCTCCAGATGTGTGGGCTGCGCCTCGAGGACGCACTCCTGGTGGCCTGCACCCACGCCCACACCGACCACTGCGGTCAGGCGCCCGCGATCGTGGAGGCCGCGGGGTGCGAGCTGTGGATGCACCCCAGCCACGAATCCCTGGACCGCATGATGGAGGACCCCGAGGCGCTGTTCGAACGGCGCCTGGAGGTGGCCCGTCAGAGCGGCGTGCCGGCCGAGCCGCTGGCGCGCTACGCCGCCCAGCGCAGGCCCGCCGGCAGTGGCATCGCCGGCCCCGTCCGGCCCGACCGCGACCTGGCCACCGGTGTGCGGATCGCCACCGACCTGGGCGACTGGATCACGTATGAGACCCCCGGCCACGCACCCAACCACGTGTGCTTCTTCCAGCCCGACCGGCGTCTTCTGATCTCGGGCGACCACCTGCTCGGTCGCATCTCGTTGTTCTTCGACTACGGCTACTCACCCGACCCGGTGGGCGAGTTCCTGCAGTCGCTCACCACCGTCGAAGGGCTCTCGGCGCGGCTGTGCCTTGCCGGCCACGGGCGCACCTTCGCAGACGTCCAGGCCCACATCCGTGGCAACCGCAAGCTCGTGGACGAACGCCTGGCGCTGGCCGAGGCCGCCCTGCAGGACGGAGAGCTGACCGCCTTCGAGGTGATCCCCCGGGTGTACGGCCAGGAGGTCGGCGCCGGCAACGCCCACTGGCTGCTCTCGGAAACGCTCTCCTACCTGACCCACCTGCAGGCGCAGGGGCGGGCGCGGCGTATCACGGGCGAGCCGGAGCGCTGGAGGGCTGCATAATCCATTAGATGCGAATCGACCAGATCCTCGCCCGCCGCAGGCCGGTGTTCTCGTTCGAGTTCTTCCCCCCGAAGACGCCCGCGGGGGAACGCAACCTGGAGACGGCGCTCGCCGAGCTGGTCAAGCTCGAACCGGCGTTCGTGTCGGTGACCTACGGCGCCGGGGGCTCCACGCGCGAGAAAACGATCGAGATCGTCAAGCAGATCTCCGACCGCTACGGGCTGGAGGCGATGGCGCACTTCACCTGCGTCGCCGCCACCGTGCCCGAGCTGCGATCGACGCTGGACGAGATGCGGGCGGCGGGCATCGACAACGTGCTTGCCCTGCGCGGCGACCCGCCGCAGGGGCAGGAGACCTGGACCGCGACCGACGGCGGCCTCGAATACTCACGAGAGCTGGTGGAGCTGATCTCCGCCGACTACCCGTTCGCGATCGGCGCCGCCTGCTTTCCGGAGACCCACGTCCACGCCACCAGTCCCGAGGAGGACCTCGAACACCTCGCCGAGAAGGTGGACGCCGGGGTCGACTTCCTGATCACCAACCTGTTCTTCGACAACGACGCCTACTTCGCGTTCGTCAAGCGTGCGAGGGCGGCCGGCATCACCGTGCCGATCATCCCCGGCATCATGCCGATCACCCACGCGGGCCAGATCCAGCGGATGGCGGACAAGTGCGGGGCCCTGATCCCGCCGGCTCTCGGCCGGGAGTTGGACGCCCGCGGCGAGGACGGGGAGGCGGTGCGCGACTTCGGCGTCGCCTACGCCACGCTTCAGTGCGCCGAGCTGCTCGCCGCCGGTGCGCCCGGGATCCACTTCTACACCCTCAACCGCTCCCCCGCCACGCGGGCGATCCTGAGCGCGCTGAAGCTCGCCAGGCCGTGGGAGCGGGCCGTCTACCCGGGGTCGATCTCGAGTCCCGAGGCCACGCGTGGGGAGCCGTCGGCGGCCTCGTAGCGGACGTCCACCGAGTCGTCCTGGCGGTAGGTCCCGACGCCCCACGCACCCAGCAGCCAGCGCCACCCACTGATCCTGTCCTTGCGCAGGTCACGCTGGAACACGAGCGTCCCTTCGCGAACCTCGTAGTCGCTGCCGAGCTGTTGGCGGACGCCGTTGATGTACACCTCATAGGGTGACCGAACCTCCGGTGGAAGCCTCACCTGTGAGCGCGCCATCCACCGGCCAGTCTATGGCTGCAGCGCAGCCGTGCGCCGCTGCTGGCGGGCGACGTAGGCGCGCTGGCGCTTGCGGGCGGCGTCTACGATCGCGCCCACCTGCTCGGGCTCGGCGGCGAGCGTCAGCAGCTCCAGGTCCCCGCGGTCGATGCGCCCGTCGGCGAGCGCCCGTTCGCGCAACCACGCCAGCAGCCCGCCCCACTCGCCCTCTCCCAGCAGGATCACGGGGAAGTGGCGGATCGTGCGCGTCTGGATCAGCGTGAGCGCTTCGAACAGCTCGTCGAGGGTGCCGTAACCGCCGGGGCAGATCACGAACGCGCATGCGTAGCGCACGAACATCACCTTGCGGGCGAAGAAGTGGTGGAAGTGCAGGCCGATGTCGAGGTACCGGTTCGGCGCCTGCTCGTGGGGGAGCTCGATGTTGCAGCCGATCGACAGCGCCCCTGCTTCCCGGGCCCCCCGGTTGGCCGCCTCCATCAGGCCCGGGCCGCCCCCCGTGACAATCGCGTAGCCCCTGCGCCCGAGGCATTTGGCGACCTCCCGCACGAGCTCGTAGCTCGGGTTCTCCCGTGCCACCCGGGCCCCGCCGAACACCGTCACCGCCGGCCCGATCTCCGCCAGCGCCGAGAATCCGGCCGCGAACTCGCCGGCGATGTCGCGGACGCGCTCCGCGTCGGCTGCGCGCACCGCGGGGGGCTCGTCCCCGAGCCACATCAGCAGCTCCTCGTCGAGGGTGATCCGATGCTCGCCGCTCACCGGCCCGCCGCCCCGCTCCATGCGCCGAAAGGCTACGGGCCGGCCAGGCGCCCGCCGGACGTGGGCCGGCCAGGCGCCACGCCGGACGCGGGGTGGCCAGGCGCCCTCCGGACGTGGGGTGGCCAGGCGCCCGCCGGACGCGGGCGTCACCCGCCTGCCACCCAGCCGCCGCGCCGTGTGCGCGCGCCGGCCGCCGTTGCCTCTAGCCTGCTTGCCGATGCGCCCGGCCACCCTCAAGCGCGACCCGCACTTCGAGGAGATCCCCTACACCATCCGCCGCTCGTCCAGGGCCCGCAGCGTGCGGATCAACGTCCACGCCGACGCGGAGGTGGAGGTCGTGCTGCCGGAGCGAGCACCGGAGCGGGCCGCAGCCTCGGCCGTGGAGGAGCTGCGCCCGTGGATCGAGCGTCGCCTGGCGGAGGCGCGGCGGACGCTCGCGGTGATCGCCGGACGGGGGGCCAGCGTCCCCTACCTGGGGACGCCGCTCGAGCTCATCCCGGAGGAGGGACGCGTGCGGGTGCGCCGCAGGGGGGACACCCTGCTGGTCCCCGACGCCGACCCGCGGGCGGCGCTCGAGCGGTTCTACCGGCGTGCCGCCCGCAACGAGGTGGGGCGCCGTCTGGATCGGGCCACCGCCCTCACCGGGGTGCCCTACAACGGCCTGTCGATCCGCGGCCAGCGCACTCGGTGGGCGTCGTGCTCCTCGGACGGGCACATGAGCTTCAACTGGCGTCTGATGCTGGCCCCCGAGCCGGTGCTCGATTATGTCGTGTGGCACGAGGTGTGTCACCTCGAGGTGAGCGACCACTCGCGTCGCTTCTGGGGGCTGCTGGGCCGGCGCTGGCCCGAGTACCGCGCCCACCGCCGGTGGCTGCGCGACCACGGCGCCACGCTCGTGCTCGCCTAGCCGACGGTCCTCGAGCGGTGCCCGTCAGCCGACGATCCCCGATCGGGGCCTGCTAGTCGCGGTCCTCGATCGGCACGTAGTCGACGTCGCGCTCGCCCGTGTAGATCTGGCGGGGGCGGGCGATCTTCTGCTCGGGGTCCTCCACCATCTCGAGCCACTGGGCGATCCACCCGGAGGTGCGCCCGATGGCGAACATCACAGGGAACATCGCCACCGGCAGCCCGAGGGCCTCGTAGATCAGCCCCGAGTAGAAGTCGACGTTGGGGTAGAGCTTGCGGGAGGTGAAGTAGTCGTCGTCGAGGGCCCGCTTCTCGAGCTCGGTGGCCACCTCCAGCAGCGGGCTCTTGCCGCGCACGGCGAACACGTCGTCGAGGTATTTGCGGATGATTCGGGCGCGGGGGTCGTAGTTCTTGTACACGCGGTGCCCGAAGCCCATCAGGCGCTCCTTGCCCTCCTTGACCCCCTCGAGGAAGGAGGGGATGTTCTCGATGGTGCCGATCCGCTGGAGCATCCTCAGGGCGGCCTCGTTGGCGCCCCCGTGCAGCGGGCCGTAGAGGGCGGCGACACCCGCCGCGACGGCGCTGTATGGATCGACCTGGGTGGAGCCGACACCCCGCACGGCGCTGGTGGAGGCGTTCTGTTCGTGGTCGGCGTGGAGAATGAAGAGGACGTCGAGAGCGCGCGCGAGCCGAGGATCGGGCTCGTATTTGAGCTCGGTCATCTTGTACATCATCCCCAGGAAGTTGCCCGCGTATTCGAGCTCGTTGTCGGGATACACGTAGGGCTGTCCCATGTTGTGGCGGTACGCGAAGGCCGCCAGCGTGGGCATCTTCGCGAGCAGCCTGATGATCTGTGCCATGCGGATCCCGGGGTCCTGGATCTGGTTGGCGTCGGGGTAGAACGTGGACAGCGCTCCCACGGACGCGACCAGCATCCCCATCGGGTTGGCGTCGTAGCGGAAACCCTGCATGAACTCCTTGATGTTCTCGTGCACGAAGGTGTGGATCGTGATCTGGTGCACCCACTCGGCAAGCTCGTCGAGCGTGGGAAGCTTGCCGTTGATCAGCAGGTAGGCGACCTCGAGGTAGCTGGAGTGCTCGCACAGCTGCTCGATCGGGTAGCCGCGGTGCTGCAGGATGCCGGCGTCCCCGTCGATGAAGGTGATCGAGCTGCGACACGAGGCGGTGTTCATGAACGCCGGGTCGTAGGACATGAGCCCGAATTCGCCCTCGTCGACCTTGATCTGGCGCAGGTCGCTGGCGCGCACCGTGCCGTCGGTGATCGGCAGCTCGTATGAGCGTCCGGTGCGGGTGTCGGTGACGAGCAGCCGCTCGCCCGCGGCTGCGCCGTTGCCCAGGCCCTCGATCGCGCCGCTGTGGCCCTCGACCGTCGACTGCTCGGTACTCATGTGCATCTCCTATCCACGGTTGGCGCTCTCCGGACGATTATGCGCACGATGGGGCGCCTCACCGGAGCCCCATCGCCGGCTAGTGGCGCTGCAGCCGGTCGATGGAGACGCTGGCACGCACGCGCGCAGGCGATCCTGGCTCGGCCGCCCCATGGGGTCCGCGCCGTGGCAGGCGCGGCAGTCGCGGCCGGGGGTGGTGGGGGTGCAGCGGGCGCGGCCGCGGGCCGACGCCGCCGTCCTGCCCTCCCGCCGTCTCGGGCGTCTGGCGGACCGCCCAGCGGACGATCAGGAACAGAGCCACGATCGGGATCTTCAGCAGGAACATCAGCCAGATGAAGGTCCACGTGGTCACGTAGGTGGATCTTACCCTGTGGAGGATCGGTAGTAGCCCCCGATGTCCGAGGTCGTGAGCGGGCGATAGGACGGCGCGGTTCCGGGCCCGAGGACCGGCCACGAGGACGGCCCGCCGGGGTCAGCCGCGCAGTGTCAAAGGGGCGCCGCTGAACTGCGTCATGGCGTGCAGTTCGTGGATCCGGGACACGATCTCGGGGCCCTGCAGGCGGGCCACCCGGTCGGTCCCGAACTCCTCCACGTTGAACGACGCCAGCACCGTCGCGTGGGCCATCGCGCGGCGCAGCAGCTCGTCGGAGAGCTCCTCATGCGGGTGGGCGGCGATGTAACCCACGAGGCCTCCGGCGAAGGTGTCGCCGGCGCCGGTGGGATCGATGACGGTCTCCAACGGGTAGGCGGGCAGAGCGAAGAAGTTCTCGGCGGTGATCAGGGCAGCGCCGTACTCACCCTGCTTGGCGACCACCACGCTCGGCCCCCGGGGGCCGTCGGGCGCGTTCCTCGCCGGCTTCCACGAGAGCACCTCGCGGGCCGCCGCCACGAGGTTCGGCTTGTCCGTGAGCTGGCGCAGCTCGGCGTCGTTGAGGATCACGCAGTCGACGCTCGCGATCGCCGCCACGAGGGACTCGCGCGTGGTTTCGATCCACAGGTTCATCGAGTCGAGCGCCACGAAACGGGCGCGGGGGAGCTGGGCGCGCACCTGCAGCTGCAGCTCCGGCTGGATGTTCGCCAGGAACAGCACCTCGCTCGAGCGGGAGCGCTCCGAGAGCTTGGGGGCGAAGCCCTCGAATACCCCCAGCTGCGTGTCGTGGGTCTCGCGCGAGTTCAGGTCCCAGCCGTACTCGCCGTGCCAGAAGAAGGTCCGCCCGCCCACCACGTGCTCGATGTCGGAGACGTCCACCTGCCGGCGGTGCAGGACCTCGAGCTGTTCGTCGCCGAAGTCCTCGCCGACGGGCCCCACCACCCGCACCTCGTCGAAGAACGACGCGGCCAGGGCGAAGTGCACGGCGGCGCCCCCGAGCATCCGGTGGCGTTCCCCGAACGGGGTCTTGACGGTGTCATAGGCGATCGATCCGACGACCGTGATTGGCATAAGGCGGGCACCTTAGAGCACCCGCCGGGCTCGGACGGCCGGCGTCCAGCCCTCCCGGACCGGCCGGGTCGCACTCCGATAGCCTGGGATTCGCAGGTGCGAGCGATCCAGATGACCGAGTTCGGGGGGCCCGAGGTGCTCAAGCTGGCAGAGTTGCCCGTGCCCATCCCGGCACCGGGAGAGGTGCTGATCCGCGTCACGCGCGCGGGCCTGAACTTCGCCGACACCCACACCCGCACGAACTCCTACGTGCAGCAGGCGAGCCTCCCGCTGGTCCCCGGTGGTGAGGTGGCGGGCGTGCGTGAGGACACCGGCGAGCGGGTGGTGGCGCTCGTCGGCAACGGCGGGTACGCCGAGTACGCGGTGGCGCCCCAGGAGCGCGTGTTCGACGTGCCCGATGGGCTCGACGACGGCAGCGCGCTGGCGATGATCATCCAGGGGACCACCGCCTGGCACCTGTACCGGACGGCCGCCCGGGTGGCCCCCGGGGAGAGCGTGGTCGTCCACAGCGCCGCCGGGGGCGTCGGCTCGCTGGCCGTCCAGCTCGGGCGTGCCTTCGCCGCCGGCCGGGTGATCGCCACCGCCTCGGGCGAGGAGCGCCGCGCGCTGGCGCTCGAGCTCGGAGCGGACGTGGCCGTCGACCCCGCTCCGGAGGGCCTCACCGAGAGGCTTCTGGAGGCCAACGGGGGCGAGCCCGTGGACGTCGTGT